>UMDR01010889.1_pt1 | contig 60584 bp, 65 predicted proteins | sample 1964541 | NCBI WGS metagenome assembly UMDR01 (sample SAMEA4835999, study PRJEB28245) | human gut metagenome | biome: gut microbiome; material: fecal sample | place: Denmark | collected 2008 | reverse complement strand
TTTGCTCTATTTGTCTATACGGAGGTTTGAAATTAGTATAAGACAGCCGGCTATGTAGAAGATCGCCATAAAAGGCACAAGCTTTTCCGTTACCATTGCGATCCTCTTGATGCCGCCGAGTACAACGAGTGCTGCAATAACAGCAAGCACCACGCCCGTTACGACCGTTGGAATATTAAAGTTGGACTGCATTGCGCTCGATATCGAGTTCGACTGCGCCATATTGCCTATGCCGAACGAAGCCAGAACGCAGAATATCGCAAACATCACCGACAGCGGCTTTGCAATGCGGCGAAGTCCCTTTTTCTCTTTCAGACCCTCTTCAAGATAGTACATCGCACCGCCCGACCATTCGCCGTGTTCGTTTTTCTTGCGGAAGTAGATGCCGAGAACATTTTCGGAGAAGCTCGTCATCATTCCGAACAAAGCGGAGAGCCACATCCAGAAAACCGCACCCGGTCCGCCGATGCAAACAGCCGTCGCAACGCCTGCAATGTTGCCCGTGCCGATAGTTGCGGCAAGAGCGGTCGAAAGCGCCTGAAACTGCGTTATCGCTTTCTTTTCTTCGGTCTTTGTGACCGACTTTTTCTTAAAAATGGCGAGAAAGGTTTCGTTCGCCCAAGTCTTTATCCTTGTTATCTGAAAAAATCCCGTCCTTACCGACATAAAAATGCCCGTTCCGATTATAAGAACAAGCATCGGTATTCCCCAGACTACACCATTGACCGCACCGTTGACTTTCGCAACGGTATCAATAAATGACTGCATTGATCTACCTCATTTCAAACAAAATAGTTACCCTTAATTATATCATAAAAATCACCTTTTTTCAATGGCGAAATTATGAAAAATCCCGAATTATCTTATTTTCTGACAAAATATTCCCTCAATTCGCAGTTGCCCATAAAGAAATGCGAGTAATCATAAGTTGAAAGATCGTTGAAATAGGTCTCGATTATCCTGCAAACGCCGCCGTGACAAACGAGAAGCACATTTTTGTCGGGATATTTCGCAATAACATCATCGATGACACTGTAAACCCTGTGCGCAAGCTGTAAGACCGACTCACCGCCGCCGTGCATCTTCACACCAAATTCGATCTTGTTCTGCGCAAAGCCCTCGGTCGTGCGGTCTTTGCCTTCAAAATCACCATAATCCCATTCAATAAGTCGCTCATCTATCGTGATCTCACAGCCAATCCTGTCCGCAACAGCCTTTGCAGTAGCCCGAGCGCGCTTCATCGGCGAGCAGACAATGAGGTCGATGTCGCCCTTTTCGTACGCTTTTTCCGCAAGCAAAGCCGCCTGCTCCCTGCCTGTTTCGGTAAGCTCAACGTCCGTCCTGCCGCATATCCTGTCGTTTAAATTCCATTCGGTCTGACCGTGCCGTGCCGCATAAATCTTCATTTCAAAATTTCCTTTCCGAGAATAATACTAATTTTTAATCAAAGTGTAGACAAAAAATCGGCGCAAAATCCACTTAAAGCTGTTACAACAGCTACGAGATTTTGCTTGATTTTTTGTACACTTTCAGTTTAAAAATTTGTATAAAAATCACTGATAATTATACCGTAAAACAGCCCTCGTGTAAATAGAACCAAAGCCGCAAGGGGAGAAAGTTCGATTAAAGTTTACATTTCCGCAAAAACAAAAGGCGGCATTTCGTAAAAACACAGCCACCCGAGAATTATTTTAAAGAAAATTCTGATATTTTTTTGTGCAAGGGCTTGACAGCAAGCTTATTTTATAGTATAATATTATAGCAATGCTGGAATAGCTCAGTTGGTAGAGCAGCGCATTCGTAATGCGCAGGTCGCGTGTTCAAGTCACGTTTCCAGCTCCATAAAAAGCCGTTTGTTTTTCAAGCGGCTTTTTATTTTTGCCTGAAATGGGAAAACTATTGTATTTGATGGTGATTTGATGTATAATGATATTTATACTAAACACAATTTAAAATTTGGAAAAAATCAAGCCGACAATCTTGGATATATGTGATTTCGGCGCAGATTTTTTCCTGTATTTTATTGGTGTTTAGTATTATAAAGACAGACTGAATTTTGTTATGCGGGAGAATGGTCGCATGAGGATATATACAATGATCGGCGGTTTGGACGGCGTAGGTAAAAGCAGCTTGACCGGTGTGCTGGTCGGCGAACATAACGATTTGGGTATTGTTGTAGATACAGACAGCCTGACAGCAAAGCAGGGCGGCGATAAGCTAAGGGGCGGCAAAGAAGCTATACGGATAATAAACGATTGTCTTGAAAAAGGAGTGAATTTCACACAGGAAACAACACTGTCGGGCAGAAAGACTTTGCATACGATCAATTCCGCCCGTGAAAAAGATTATTATATACGTCTGTACTATGTCGGCATCAGCTCCGCAGAAGAAAGCATAAGCCGCATAAGCAACCGTGTAAGAAAAGGCGGTCACAATATCCCGACCGAGGACGTAATACGACGTTACGAGAAGCGCTTTGAAGATCTTATAAACATACTTCCTTATTGTGATGAGGTGCATTTCTATGATAACGAGAACGGTTTTGTCTATGTGGGAGAGTATAGGAACGGCAATATCATTTTTAGCGGTGATTATGTTCCCGAATGGCTTAAACTTTTAAAGTCTTATTTAATGAACAGATAAAACAATGATTGGATCAAAAGGCGTTGCAAAAAGCGTTTTTCATGCCAAAAATACGACCGAATTTTGGGGATTGTGGGAACAGCTTAACAACCCAAACTTTAAAGGGGCGAATTCGGCTCCTTTAGGAATGGAGCAGGAGCAAATGCATTCACTTTATCTTATCCAACACCAAAAGAAAGCAGTAAAAAATGTTTGACCTCTCTTTAATATACCGCCCCGAAACCGCAATGCCGAAAGAGGGCTACCGGGAATATACGCCCTCAAAAGCGCTGTCACCATTCATTCGATGCTTCTGGGAGATGACAGAATACAGCCGACCTGTTATGATAATTCCCGATACCTGCATGGACATCGTGTTCAGCTTTTGCGGCGAAGAACTTACGGACTGCGGCTTCTGTGCCGTAGATGACAGTACGAACGTCCTCGATAAAGTGAATATAACACAGTTTGGCATAAGATTTTATGCTTGGTCAGCCTGCCTTTTTACGTCCGAAAGCTTCTCGGGAACGAAAGGTTCAAGCTTTGATGCCCGAAATTTCTTCCCCGACATATACAGCAGTCTTTTGCCGCTGATCATCAACGAAAGATCGACCGAAAAACGCATTGATATATGCGAAAAATACCTTTATAGCCGCCTTGACCTCGGGCGAATGAACCCCAATGTTATGAACGGGATATACAGTATAATTTCTTCAAAAGGAACGATAAAGACCGCTGAAGTGGCAAGCAAAAACGCGGTATCGGTACGACAGCTCGAAAGGTCGTTCAGCGAAACGATCGGCATATTCCCGAAGCTTTTTTCATCGCTGATAAGATACCAGCTCGTGTGGCAGGAGCTTCGCAACGGGACGTATTCGCCGCTCGACATTACGGAAAAGTTCGGATATTCCGACCAATCACACCTGCTGAGGGATTTCAGACGTTTCCATTCAATGCTCCCGTCCGAGGCAATGAACGATTTTGAAAAATAATGTCGCATTTTTTCAATACTTTTGCTTTTCTGTATGGTAAAATAAATTCACAACGGCAAAACGCCGACAACGAAAGGCAGTATAAAAGTATGAAAAAAGAAATTTTTGAGTGTCCCGAAGTGTTCAAAGGCCATAATTTTTACGGCTTTGATTGGCTCGAATTTCTCACAGCAATACCATCACCGCTTGCGCTCGTCACAAGCTATAAAAGCAACGGAAAAGCAAACGGTTCAATGCAGTCATGGTTCTCGTTTTCAAGCGAGGACGGATTCTACTGTATTTTTTCAAGTGTGCATAAAAGTTCACATCTTTATCAGACAGTACAGGAAACCAAACAGCTTGCCATAAACTTTATGTCGGCGGAAAACTACGCAAAATGCTATTCCACCATAAAAAACAACAGCTTTGACGAGGACGAGCTTCAAGCATCGGGACTTACGGTATTCCCTGCGCGAAAGGTCAGCGCACCGCTCGTTGAGGAGTGCTTTCTCAACCTCGAATGTGAATACGCGTGGGAAAAGGAGCTTTTCCCGAACAGCGACCACGTTGTAATGTGCGTGAAAATAGTGAATGTCTGGTTTGACAGTGATATTTACACCAACAAAAACGGCGGAAGATACAGCGAAAGCGGATATCTGTACAATATCCATTCTCCTGCCGACCCCGACAGCGGAGCTTTGTCCGATACATCTGTCGGCATTATACAAAAATTCAAAGATTATCCCGAACTTGGCACAGAATACTGATCTCAGATGAATGTTTAATAAGAAAGAAGTCCCAAAATGAAAATACTCAATATCCACGGCTATAAAGGCAGTGCGGAAAACAGCGCATACGAAGCATTGACCGCACTCGGTCACGAAGTCACTTCGCCCGAGCTTGATTACGATACCCTTTCACCCGATGAAACGCTTGAAATCCTTTTGCGCGAAGTGGGGGAGTGCGGTGCGGAAATGCTTGTCGGTTCAAGCCTCGGCGGATTTTATGCCGCCGTAATGTCAGTGCGGCTCGGACTTCCTGCGGTGCTCGTCAACCCGTGCCTTATGCCGTTCCTGCACCTGCCAAGGCTCGGCTATAACGGCGAGATCCACCCGTTCATAAAGCTGTTCGGCGAGCTTGCGGATATCGACAGCGAGAAAATTTCCGTCATTGTCGGCGGCAGTGATGAGGTCATCGATACTCACGATATGACCCGAAACCTGCTGAAAAACAGCCGCTTCGAGGTCGTCCCGAACGGCAGACACTCGGGCAGCACTCTTCCGCTAAAAAGCTTTTTGGGAGAGGTTTTAGGGGAAGTTTAAGCAAACAACAAAAAAGCAGACCGGATTTATGTCCGATCTGCTTTTTTATACTAAACACCATTTAAAATTTGGAAAAAATCAAGCCGACAATCTCGAATATATAGGATTTCGGCGCAGATTTTTTCCTATATTTTATTGGTGTTTAGTATTACTGCCTTTTTAAATTATCAAGTATTGCCTGAAGAATATCCAATGTGTGCTGAAGCTCCTGAATGGAAAGCTCCTGCGTGAGCTTGATTATATCCTGCTGATTTTCGGGAATTTTTGCGGCAAGACCTTTTTTGCTGTTCGTAAGTCCTGCAATGTAGTCAAGGCTGACATCGTAATATTTTGCAAGCATAATGGCACGGTCGAATGGTATCTCCGCGCGTCCAAGCTCATATTTTCCGTAATGCTGTGATGATGTTCCGAGGTAATCCGCGATCTCCTGCTGGGTCTTGTCACTGTCCTCGCGAAGATCTTTAATTCTGTTATATTTTACCATAAATTGCACCTCGCTTTTGTTTATTTTAACACATTTTCACGAAAAATATTGACTTTTGTGCTTAAATAGACTATTATATGTATATACAAGTCTAATTAGATACTGACTGTATAAATATTTGGAGGATTATTATGACACAAGAAGATATTCAGAACACACTTGCGGTATGTTATGATAAAGCGATACATGGATTAGCTGTTTCCAAAAGTGTTACGGAACTTGGAGCGTATTATCTGAATAAATACAACACCAAGGAAAAAGCATCGAAAGTTTTAATTAACAATCAGATAGCTAAATGTACAACAAGTGGATTTATTACGAGTTTGGGTGGATTAATTACATTGCCGGTAGCTGTTCCTGCCAATGTCGCAAGCGTTCTTTATGTACAGTTAAGAATGATCGCAAGTATCGCATACATAGGTGGATATGATCCAATCGATGATGAAGTTCAGACACTTGCATACTTATGCTTAACAGGAACAGCATTAGCTGATATAATAAAAGGTACCTCTATAAAAATAGGGCAAAAAGTTGCTGTCAATGCGCTAAAAAAATTCCAGGAACGGTATTGACGAAAATCAATCAAAAGGTAGGTTTTAGATTGCTTACTAAATTTGGAGAAAAGGGAGCAATAAATCTTGTTAAATTAGTTCCTGGAGTAGGTGGGATTATCGGGGGCGGTATTGATTTTTTTGATACCAAAATTATTGCAGAAAAAGCGTATAATGTTTTTATAAAGCAGGAAATAAAATGATTAAGACAAAATTACAGAAACTATGTATCTTCTGCCATTATTGGAAAGGCGGAAAAGCTTGCAGGTCGAGGCAGCCAAATTATTGGAAATTCAGCAACAGCAAAGGAGAATGCATAAAGCATCAGCTTGATAATGTTAATGCATCACATTACTGCCGTGATTTTGAGTTGAACAGTATCGAATATTTTGAAATTTAACTTTTCAAAATACATATTTTATAATAGGAGATGAAAGTATGGAAACAAGATCGATAACTTCTGCTATAACAGATGCAGCAAAAGGTGCAGCTGCCGTTAATCCGCTTTTGGGAGCTTTGGTTGGAATTGCCTCACTCCTTTTCGGAGCTGCTGCTGTATGCAGAGAAGTTCCCAAAATAATCGATTCGGCGAGCAACGCATCAAAAAGCAAAAAAGATGAATGATCTGCCATATTGCAGATACTTCTAAAAAATCATCTCCCCGCATAAACTTGAACAAAGCTATCAAGTCTATGTAAGGAGATATTTTTTATGCCGAGTGTATTTTTAAGCCCGTCAACGCAGCAGTGGAACCAATATGTCAACGGCGGAAACGAGGAGCAGCAGATGAACCTTATCGCCGATGCTATGGAACCCTATCTGCGCTCTTCGGGTATAACCTACAGCCGCAACGAACCCGACCGTGATGTCCGCGGAGCTATTGCTGACTCAAATTCACGCTATTATGACGTACACCTTGCGCTCCATTCAAACGCAGGCGGAGGCCGCTTCGCAGGCATACTTTCGGGCATCGATATCTACTATTCTCCCTATTCCGCACAGAGCGAACGGCTCGCGGATATTATCGTCAATAACCTCAAAAATATCTATCCGAACCCCTCAAAAGTCAACACGCTCCCCACGACCTCACTCGGAGAAGTTACGCAGACACGGGCGGTTGCGGTGCTTTGCGAGCTTGGCTATCACGACAACCCCGAGGACGCGGAATGGATAAGATCGAACACGCAGTCTATCGCACGAAACCTCGTTCAAGCGCTTTGCGACTACTTCGGAATACCTTTCGTAGAAGCCGTGCCTGCACGGACGGGAACGGTCACAACGGACGGCTCGAACCTCAATATCCGAAGCCTGCCGAACACCAACGCCCGTGTTGTCGGCGTTATCCCGAACCGTGCGGAGGTGACTGTTCTCGGTCAGACGGGCAACTGGTATGTTGTCAGCTACGGCGGTATGACTGGCTATGCTGCGGCTGATTATATTTCCGTCTGATATTTACAAGGAAATTTTGCCCAAACATTGCCGCAAAGTTTGAAAAATGCTTGACTTTAGCACCAAAAATGTGATATAATATTTGTGCAAAAAGCGGCTTTTCGCCGTCTTTGTGACAATAACCATAGGAGTGGTAAAAAATGTCCAGAATCAAAGTTGCCGTACTTTTCGGCGGAGTTTCAAACGAACACGATATTTCGCTGATCTCTGCGACTAACATTATAAATGCTATCCCTGCCGATAAATACGAGGTCATTCCTATCGGCATTACGAAAAAAGGCCGCTGGCTTTTCTATCCCGGCGACGTTAATATGATAACCTCGGGCAACTGGGAATCCAACCCCGACTGCGTTCCGGCGGTAATTCTTCCCGACCCGATGTACAAGGGCATCGTAAAGATCGTTGACGGTACATATTCGATAACGAAAATAGACGTTGTTTTCCCCGCACTCCACGGTCAGCACGGCGAGGACGGCTGTATTCAGGGACTTCTCGAGCTTTCGGGAATACCTTATGTCGGCTGTAAGGTCATTGCCTCCGCCGATTGTATGGATAAAGCCGTTACGCACACTATTCTCGAAGCCGCAGGCATTCACATGGCAAGACACGCCGTTGTCCGCCAGTCCGATCTCGGTCAGCTCGATGAAATTTGCGAAAATATCATCAACGAACTCGATTTTCCGCTCTTCGTCAAGCCCTGCAACAGCGGTTCTTCGGTCGGCGTAAACAAAGCAGGCTCGTTCGAGCAGCTCAAAGATGCGATAAAGCTCGCATTTTCACACGATAAAAAGGTCATTGTCGAAGAATTCATCGAGGGCAGAGAGCTTGAATGTGCTGTTTTCGGCACAGATAAGCCGTTCGCTTCAAGAGTGGGCGAAATTATTTCCTGCAATGATTTCTACGATTATGACGCAAAATATATCTTAGGCACATCGGGAATAAATATTCCTGCGGATATCCCTGCCGAGTCCGAAAACGAAATTCGTGAAACGGCTCTCAAAGCATTCAGGGTTATCGGCTGTTCTGGCCTTTCAAGAATAGATTTCTTCCTCAAAAAGGACGGAACTGTCATTCTCAACGAGATAAACACCCTCCCCGGATTCACACCTATCAGTATGTACCCGAAGCTTATGGAGAATATGGGTATCTCACAGCCCGAGCTTCTCGACAGACTTATCGAGTCGGCTATGGACAACTAATTTGCAAAGAGAGTTGCTTTAAATGAATAATTCAGCGATCGGAGTTTTCGATTCGGGAATGGGCGGTCTGACCTGCTATAAGGAGCTGCACAGCCTTATGCCGAACGAGAACATCATCTACTTCGGCGATACAGCGCGCCTGCCTTACGGTTCGCGAAGCCGTGAAGCCATAATGGAATATGCGATGCAGGATATCGCCTTTATGAAAAAGCACGATGTCAAAATGATAATCGCCGCCTGCGGTACGGTCTCGTCTGTCGTGGGAATGGATAAAAAAGATGCCGATGGCATACCGTTCACGGGGGTTCTCCTGCCGACGGTGCAGACCGCCTGCGCTAAAACGAGGAACGGAAAGATAGGCGTTATCGGAACAGCCGCAACTATAAGATCGGGCGCTTATGCAAAGGCTATCCGCACGATAAAACCGTCACTCACAGTAGTCGGCGCGGCTTGTCCGCTGTTCGTGCCGCTCGTTGAAAACGGCTTTGCGGACAGAAACAACAAGGTCGCACAGCTCGTTGCAGAGCAGTATCTCGAACCGCTCAAGCGTGAGGGCGTAGATACGCTTATCCTCGGCTGTACGCACTATCCGATATTGCAGGACGTTATAGCCGATTATATGGGCGAAAATGTTGAGCTTATATCATCGGGCAGAGAAGCCGCAAAGTTCGCCTGCGCATACCTCACAAGACATGATATGCTCGCAGAGCGTGAAACCGGGGGCGAAACGGTGTTCTATTCATCGGACAGCACCGAAATGTTCAGGGAAAATGCTGAAAGCTTCCTCGGTGAAAAAATAAAGGAAAATGTCGGGAAAGTCGAAACAGAGGAACTTATCTCGCTTACATAAAAAAGAAACCGCCGATGCCAAAAGCCACGATCGGCGGCTTTTTCTAAGAGGTCAAGTATGAAAAAAGATGTTACAATAATGCTGAAAGGCGTTCAGCAGGTAGATAGGGAAAAAAGTGAGACCGAGCTCATAACGGGCGCAACCTTTTCCACCGTGAAGGGCGGCGGCTTCAGAATTGCCTATGACGAAACCGAAGCCACGGGCTTTGAGGGCGCTCGCACGGAAATAACCGCATTCGGCAACGAAAGTGCCTCAATAGTGCGGAGCGGCGAAGCAGGCACGAACCTTATCATCGAAAAGGATAAAAAGCACCACTGCCATTACGGCACACCCTACGGAGATATGACTATCGGTATCTACACTCAGTCGATAGTCAACAACCTCACCGCAGACGGCGGCGACCTTTATCTGAAATACACAGTCGATATAAATTCAAGCTATGTTTCGGACAATGAGGTCTATATTGAGATAATGACTAATTCGTAATGCGTAATGCGTAATTATTTTGTTTCGCATATTTGTTGTGAAAACCTATATTTCGTAGGGGCGGATTCTATATCCGCCCGTTTAATACACAAATTTGTTACGCAAAACGCATGAAAAATTGTAGGGGACGGGTTTCCCGTCCCGAATCGCGAAGCGATTTTCGGCACACAAAATACGTTAATAATAAAAATACAAGCCTGTTTTCAAAGGTTTTACCTTGAAAACAGGCTTGTTCGTTTATTTCATAAACGCCTTGCGGCGCGGGACGGGAAACCCGTCCCCTACGATATTCAATATGAACTCACAGAGCAAAATAATTACGCATTACGCATTACGCATTACGCATTAAACCGTCAGTTCTGCCTTTTCACCCATAATGTCCTTGTTAGCTTCAAGGATAGGCTTGATAAGTCCGTTTACGAACTCCTCGGTCTGCTGTGCGCTTCTGCCCGTGAAATGTTCAGGCTGGAGAATAGCCTCAATTTCTTCTCTCGAGGTCTTGAAATCAGGGTCAGCGAGAATTCTCTCGATAAGGTCATTTTCAAGTCCGAATTCCTTGACCTGCTTGCCTGCCTCCATTGCGTAGGTACGGATCTTCTCGTGAAGAGCCTGTCTGTCGCCGCCTCTCTTTACAGCGTCCATCATAATGTTCTCGGAAGCCATAAACGGAAGCTCCTTCATGATCCTTGCACGGATAACCTTTGGATATACAACGATTCCCGAGGTTACGTTGATAAGGATATTGAGGATAGCATCGATCGCAAGGAAGCCCTCCGCAACGGAAATTCTCTTGTTAGCCGAGTCGTCAAGCGTTCTCTCGAACCACTGCGTGCCTGCGGTGAATGCAGGGTTGAGCGAGTCGATCATAACGTAACGTGCAAGAGCAGTGATACGCTCACAGCGCATAGGATTTCTCTTGTAAGGCATTGCGGACGAGCCGATCTGGTTCTTCTCGAACGGCTCTTCCATTTCCTTAAAGTTCTGGAGGATACGCATATCGTTAGCGAACTTCATTGCCGACTGTGCGATACCGCTCAAAGTAGCAACGATCTGTGAATCTATCTTTCTCGAATAGGTCTGACCCGATACGGGAACTACCTTGTCGAAGCCCATTTCTTCTGCAATAAGCTCTTCAAGCTTCTTTACCTTGTCCGTGTCGCCCTCGAAAAGCTCCATAAACGAAGCCTGCGTTCCCGTTGTACCCTTTGAGCCGAGGAGCGCAAGGTTTTCGATCCTGTAGTCGATCTCGTTGAGATCCATAAGAAGCTCATTCATCCAAAGTGTAGCACGCTTGCCGACAGTTGTGAGCTGTGCAGGCTGGAGATGAGTGTAAGCAAGTGCAGGCATATCCTTGTATTCCATAGCGAATTCGGAAAGCTGACCGAGAACGTTGATGAGCTTTCTCTTTACAACTTTGAGCGCATCACGCATAATGATGATGTCGGTGTTGTCGCCAACGTAGCAGGAAGTAGCACCGAGATGAATGATGCCCTTAGCCTTGGGGCAGGCAAGACCGTAGGTGTAAACGTGAGCCATAACATCGTGACGGACGAGCTTTTCTCTCTCAGCGGCAACAGCATAGTCAATGTTGTCAACGTTTGCTTCAAGCTCGTCCACCTGTTCCTGAGTAATGGGAAGACCGAGCTTCATTTCAGCCCTTGCAAGAGCGACCCAAAGCTTTCTCCAGGTGGTGAATTTTTTATCTGCGGAGAAGATATACTGCATTTCCTTGCTCGCATATCTGGTGCAGAAAGGGGATTCATAGCTATCAAAAGACATCAAAAACAACTCCTAATTCATAATATAAACGAAAATTATATTTTAATTATACCATACTAAAGCGCATATTGCAAGCGGTTTAGCGCATTTGCCCGAGAAAAAGCTTGAATTTTCCGTGAATCTGTGATACAATACAAATAAACAGTGAAAAAGGGGGAGAATGCAGTGCCGTCACGGAAAGAATTTCTCGGATATGTCCTCGAACAGCTCTCAAACCTCGAAAATATTGCCTATAAGCAGATGATGGGGGAGTATATCATCTATTATAAAGGAAAGATAACCGCTTATGTCTGCGACGACCGTCTGCTGATAATACTAAACACCAATAAAATACAGGAAAAAATCTGCGCCGAAATCACATATATTCAAGATTGTCGGCTTGATTTTTTCCAAATTTTAAATGGTGTTTAGTATAAAGCCTACCCCGAGCGCGGAAAAGCTTATGCCGAACGCACCGCACGAACCGCCGTATGACGGCGCAAAGGATATGATATTATGCGAAGAGACCGACGATAAGGCTTTCCTGCAAAAGCTTTTTGAGGAAGTTTATCCCGAACTTCCCGAGCCAAAGAAAAGGAGTAAAAAATGACAGCAATAGAAATTATCAATAAAAGACACAGCTACCGCGGAAAATTCAAGTCAACACCCGTTCCGAGAACCGACCTTATCACAATCATGAAAGCAGGACTTGCCGCACCTTCGGGTTGTAATAAGCAGACAACGAGCCTTATCGCCGTTGATGATCCCGAGGTCATGTCAAAGCTCCATGCTGTTATTGACCCGCCCGTCGGCGAAACAGCGCCTGCGATGATATGTGTCCTTACAAGACGCATTTTTGCTTATCGGGATAAGTGCTATTCCGTGCAGGACTATTCCGCCGCAATAGAAAATATGCTCCTCGCCGCAGTGGAACTCGGCTACCAAAGCTGCTGGATAGAGGGTCATATTACCGATACGGACGATATCGCAGGGAAAATGGCGAAGATACTGAATGTCCCCGATGAGTATGAGCTTGTCTGCTTCCTCCCGATAGGCATATCGGAATCCGAGCCTGTCGCTCCGAAAAAAATACCGTTCGAGGAGAGAATGTCGTTTAATTCAATGCGTAATTAATAGCATAAATAAAAAAGGTGCTGTCACAAAAAACGTGACAGCACCTTTTTATACTAAACACCATTTAAAATTTGGAAAAATCAAGCCGACAATCTTGGATATATGTGATTTCGGCGCAGATTTTTTCCTGTATTTTATTGGTGTTTAGTATTATAAATATCTATCGAAACAGCGAAGCATAATTACGAATTACGCATTATGATCCTCTTCTGCGATACGCTTGGAAAGCTTTTTCCTTGCGATGATATAGCATACAACATGGGCGGCTATTGTTATCAACCATGAAACGGGGTAGGATATGTAAACGGTCTTTATCGTGTGGTATTCGGGTATCTGAAATACTGTCGCTATCCACACAAGCCTTACTCCGCAAGCACCTATTAGCGAAACTATCATCGGCATAATCGAATAGCCTATCCCGCGCAGTCCGCCGACCATTACATCCATTATTCCGCAGAGGAAATATATTGAAAATATGACTTTCATTCGGACAAGTCCTGCATCTATCGTTTCTGCTCCCGAGGTGTAAAGTCCGAGCAGCTGCTTTCCGAAAAGCAGTCCCGAATAGCCGAGGACAAGTCCCGTTACGACTACGCAGCCGAGTGCACAGGCGAGTATCTTCGTCAGACGGTCATATCGTTTCGCACCGTAGTTCTGGCTTGTGAACGAAATTGCCGACTGATAGAACGAGTTCATTGCAACATATACAAAGCCCTCGAGGTTCTGCGCGGCTGAATTTCCTGCGACTACTGTTGGGCCGAAAATATTTACCGAGGATTGTATTACGACATTTGAGAGCGAGAATATCACGCCCTGAAGTCCTGCAGGCAGACCGAGGCGCATTATTGCGGCGGCTTTTCGTCCGTCTATCCTCAGCTCGGAGAGGATAAGCTTTATTCCGCCCGTTTCGTGCATAAGGCATCGGACGATGAGAATTGCCGAAACCGATTCGGAAACGACTGTGGCGATAGCAACGCCCACAACGTCAAGCTTGAAGATTATTACAAAAACAAGGTTGAGGATAATATTTATAACGCCTGCCGCTGAGAGGTAGAAAAGCGGCCGCTTTGTATCGCCTATCGAACGCAGGAGCGCACTGCCGAAGTTATAGAGCATCAGCGCAGGCATACCGAGGAAGTATATCCTAAGGTAATCTGCGGCGAGGACGAGGACTTCATCGGGCGTTTTCATCAGTTCGAGGAGCTGTTTTGCGAAGCACACGCCTATGATCGTGAGGAAAACGCCGCTTATTGCTCCCATAAGCATTGAGGTGTGGACGGTTTTTGACAGCTCCTTGACTTCTCCTGCGCCGTAGTGCCTTGCGGCAATGACGTTTGCGCCGATAGAAAGTCCGATAAAAAGGTTCGTGAGCAGATTTATGAGTGCGGCGTTCGAGCCGACAGCCGCAAGTGAGTTGTCGCCTGCAAATCTGCCGACGATGATAACGTCTGCGGCGTTGAAAACAAGCTGCAGAACGCTTGAAAGCATCAGCGGAAGTGTGAATATCAGCATTTTTTTCAGCACCGGGCCATTGCACATATCAAGCTCATATTTCGAGGATTCGGTTGCCAAGTTGATTTCTCCTTTTGTATTAATTATCAAGCAAAAGCCAAACAAAGCATCGGCTTTATGCGGTGTTGGTCTATTCCGCAAGCAGTATCGGATAGCCTTTCTGATAGGGCTTCACGATCTCGGGGTGAATATCCGCTTCGTGGAAAATTCTCTTTGCGAGGTCATTTTCTTCAAGCTCAGCAACGAGTGCGGAGAGCGGTTTTTTGTACATTTCGGGGCAGATAGAAGCAATTGTGATAACTCTTTTTCCGCCGAATTCCATGATTCGGTAAGGCCATATTTTGCAGTCGAAAGGCTTGTCATCGCCAAGCTTACAGCCCGAACTTTTATCGAGGAGCGGACAGTTGAAAAGCTCGCCGTCGGGGATACATTTGAGTATTCTTCCGCCATCGCCCTTATCGATAAATTCTACCTCGGGGTACTTGCTTCCGATCTTCTCGAAAAGCTCATCGCTCACGGTTGGGGTCTCCCATATATCATATTTATCAAAAATACAGCAAAGCCGGCATTTTGCGCAGCTTTCGCCCGATAAAATATTTTTCAGCATTTTTTTCTCCTTGGAATAATTTTAAAGGTTTGGGATAATATATTTTAAACAAAGCTCAGTACTTTGTATTATATGCAGAATTTCCGAAAGGGGGATTTTTTTATGAGTATTCAGGGTCTGCCGCCCAAAGAATATAATGAAATGGTGAAAAAGGCTTCACCGAATTCAAAGAGCTGGATAGACATACCTAAGGCGTTCGCTGTCGGAGGTGCAATATGCTGTGTCGGGCAGGCGGTAAGCAACATTTTCAAGGCTAACGGCTTCGACACACAGAGCGCAGCGACCTGGACATCGATAACGCTCGTTTTTATAAGTGCGCTCCTGACGGGTCTGGGACTTTATGAAAAGCTTGCGAAGCACGGCGGTGCAGGAACTCTTGTACCGATAACGGGATTTGCGAATGCGGTAGTGTCGCCTGCGCTCGAATTCAAGACGGAGGGGTTCGTTCTCGGACTTGGTGCGAAGATCTTCATAATCTCGGGACCCGTTATTCTCTACGGAACGGCAGCATCGGTTTTGTATGGGATCATTTACTACTTCTTTTTGAGATAGAAAGAAGTTGTATAATTCGGAATTAGGAATTCGGAATTATTCGTGTTCCGATTTTTTTCATATTTATTTTTGCAAACTGTGAGCGGTCGGATATGGAATCCGACCCTACGGTTTGTAGGATATAATCAGAAGAAATACGTTAGGTGTAACGGGACGGGAAACCCGTCCCCTACAGTGTTACAGCAAATTCACGGAGCAAAACTAATTCCGAATTCCGCATTCCGAATTCCGAATTTAATTATCCCTCTCGTGATGTTAAAAATTTCACCGCGCGTTCGATGCTGTCCTTGGAATTGCCCCAGTCTGCGTCCTTGCCGCTGTTGCGGTAGTCGTACATATTGCAGTAGTGGGTGACATCGTTCTGCAGGGTTTCAAGATAGCTGCGGACGAGCTTTTCCGTCATTGCTTCAAACGCTTTGAGATCGTTTTTCTGCAGATACGCAGGCGCGAGCGAAACAAGCATATCATAATGCGGCAGGCAGATAAACTCCTGTTCGTTCATCAGTTTACGCACATCGTCATGTTGAAACATTTCAAAGAATGTACGCATAAGGCGTTCCATTCCCCAGTCTATTTTTTCGCAGACGAAACAGCTTTCATTTATCTTCGATAGCCTTTGCTTCTTGGCGTTTTTCGGTTCAAAGAGCTTTTTTCGCTCGAAAAGCTGACCGTCAACTGCGGCGAGGTGGGTCTGGAGCATAAGTGCGAGCGAAAGGCGGTTCTTCTGCTTCATCATCTGCGCAAGGTGAGTATGGCAGAAGCCTGCACGGTTGGTTTCGATGCGGACATCGGGCTCCATCATCGCTGCGCCCATTATATATTCGACCGTTCGCTGCTCGAGCATATCCCGCATACGGCATATCGGGCAGCCGCACTTCGGTTCGAGCACATCGCTTATCGGGATAGTTAAAATGCTTTCTCTCATAGTTTGTCCTTTCAGCCTTCATAAACTCCGCTTGTTCGTATGTAGTGGAAAAGATACTGCTGCGCAATTCCTGCGGTCGGCTTGATGAACTCGGGCAGACCGTTCGGGTAGAACTGCGCCAGAACACGCTTTATCCACACGTCCACGGGGAAGCACTCCGTTTTGTACATTCCGTAGAGCATTGTGCAGTCGGCGACTTTCGGGCCAACGCCCTTTATTTTCATCAGCTCGGCTCTTGCTTCGTCAACGGGTGCGGCGGCTATTCTTTCGAGCGAGATCTCTCCGCTTGTGACGAGGTTCACGCAGCTTTCGAGATATTTTGCACGAAATCCTGCACGGAGGTAGGAAAGATCATCGGCTGTTTTTCCTTTGAGCTGTTCAACAGACGGAAAACCGCCGTTTTCTTCGCAGAGCCGTCCGATAATGCCCTTTATTCGGGGGATATTGTTATTCTGCGAAATTATGAACGAAACGAGCGCTTCCCACTTGTCCTGCTTCAAAAGGCGTATGCCCGAAGCGAATTTGCAGGCTTTGGCGAGCGTTTCGTCCTCGGAATAGATGCGTTTCAGCTCGCCGTAATCGGTGTCGAGGTCGAAATAATCGCACCAGACATCAAGAAAGTCGCTTTCGGACGTATTTTCGAGGACGAAATAGTCCTTTTCCTTATAAATGGTGAGCTTTGTGTTGAGCTTAGCGCCGTGATATTTGCCGTCAGCTGATCTTTCCCAGCGAAAAGCCTGTCCGCAGTCGAGCGTTTCATCGAGGTCGAAGTCGGGCTGCGAGAGGTGGATATCGTTTCCTTTGATTATGTAGTTCATTTCTTTAAAAGGTCTTTCGGGTCATAGTTTGCTTTGCGGAAAAGTACATCCTGCTTTGCTGTGACATCATCGGCATAGACCTGCTGCCACTCTTCGGGGGTATAATCCTCAACGGTGACGGTGATGTGATCTTTGGAGCAGCCGATCGCTTCATAGAGAGCCTCGGCAACCTTATCTGCTGCGAGCTTCTTCTGCTCGTCCGTTCTTCCTTTAAGCATTTTTACTGAAATATGCGGCATGATTTTTCTCCTTTACTCAAAGCTGTCCGAAGCTGTTTCCTGCTCGGGCTGCGGTGTTTCTGTGTTTTTGTGTTTGTTTTTGCGAAGAAGCTTCTGCTCCTTGTCCCATTTTTCGTTTTTGAGGACGACAACTTCATCGAAAAGGCAGCGGTATTTCGGCGGAACGAGCTTATTTATGTGTGCTTTGCCGAAGAACCACATTTTGAATCTGCAGTTGTTTTTGACCTTATCAAAAAAGGTGTGCATAAAGCTTATTTGGTTTACCTCAAAGCCGAGGAATTCTTTCATCGAAGCTGGTGGTTCATGGGTGATTATGTAATCGACCTCGCCGCCTGCGTTTTTGAGGTTTTGGATAGCATATTCGATCTCATCATTGTCGGGAAGCTCGGCTTCAAACCAAGTATGCGATTCACGGCGGATCTCAAGCTCTTTAGTCTGACCGCCGCCGAAGCCGAAGAATTTGTAGCCTTGTATCGAAAGCACCGATCCTCTTTTTATATGCATAAGATTGCCCGAGATGCGATGGACGATGCCACCGCAGAAGTCGCTTTCGGGGTACTTTGCGAGGAGGTCGAAATTTTCGTGGCAGCCGTCAACGAACAGTGTGCAGAAGCGTTTTTTACCAATTTTTTTGAGTATGCGCTGCTCGTGCTTAGAGCCGTCCCAGACAAAGCCGAAATCTCCGCAGACGATGAGAACATCGTTCTTTTTCAGTGCTTTTATTCGTTTATCGTTAAAACGGCTAAGGTCGCCATGCATATCTCCTGTTATACAGATCAATGGGAATTTCCTCCAATAATTTAATCATAACTATAATCATTATATCACATTTTTTGCAAAACGTAAAGGGGAAAAAATCATTCAAAAGTTTAATAAGGTTTGAATTTGCGGATTGTACAGATTTTTGTACAGCAAATTAATTTTACACGAAAAAAGGTATTGACAAACAAGAACATTTGTGCTATTATTAACTTGCAACCAAAAACATACGTTCGTGCGATATAGTGTAAATTTGTGGAGAAGCAGCCATTTGCCCCAAGCGGCTTTTCCTTTTTTTGAAAGGAGAATTTGTTATGGCAAAATGCATATACGATGAATTTGATGAGTGTACTTACGACTGCGAAAATTGCAGTCGGTCGGAGATAGTCTGCGCAGAGTGCGGCTGCGTGGACGGTATCTTTTTCGTGCAGAACGGCAGGACGCTCTGCTTCGATTGCTTTAAGGATGAGGTAGGCGAAGAAGAATACGGCGATTTTGCGGCGGAATATGAAACGGAGTTCGCCGATTTTCTTATAAAAAAACACGCAAAACAAAGGATCGGGACATTCGGCGGCACGGACTGAGGAGTGTTGCTGATGACGGCGAAGGATTTTTTGACTTTATACAGGGCAGACGAAAAAAAGTTGCTGCAAAACCGCAACCAAATGTTGTCGGCAGAGCGCAGGGCGTGGGAGATCTGCAGCAGGAATTATTTTGAGTATACCTCCGAATTTGAGGACAGGCTTTGGGCGGAAAATGAGGAGCTTGCCTGCGAAATGGCAGAGGTGGAAAAGGCAGTCGGATGGCTTTCGGACGGGAATTGCAGACAGGTGCTGTGGGAGCGTTACATTTCGGGGAAGAAGTGGACGGAAATTGCCGAGGAAATGCTCTACAGTGAGCAGCACATTCACCGTCTGCACAAAAAGGCGCTCGGACTTATCGTTGTGCCGATGAAATACAGATGAAAAATGCCGCAGGAAAAAATTCTGCGGCATTATCTTTTGATCTTTTTTGCGATCTTTTCGTTGTACATAAGCTGGTCGGATTTGCGCACCAATTCTTCAAATGTGGCATCGTCCGAATCGGTGGTATAAATTCCTATGCTTGCGGAAACGGTGTATGGTTTGCCCGACTTCGCGTTGAAATCGGAAAGCCGGTCATTTATTTTTGCACGAATTTCCTCGTCCGCTCTGCCTTTTATGACGGCGAACATCTCATCTCCGCCGAAACGGACGCAGATGGAATCTTCGGGACAGGAATTCATAAGTGCCTGCGCAACTGCTCGGATAGCGACATCGCCCTCGTCATGACCGTAGTTATCATTGAGCCTTTTCAGGTTATCGAGGTCGGCAAGAACGGCTGTCATTGTCGGGCCGCAGCTTCTCTTGAAATCGGGGAAAATCTGCATAAAACCGCTTCGGTTATACAGACCCGTCATTGCATCACGGCGGTAGGATTCCTCGATATGTTCGAGGAGATAGCGCTGAAATCTTGCGGCTCTGAAACCGCTGAGGGCGCTGCACAATGTCAGTGTTATCTGCAGGGTTTTTGCATAGTTGAATTTATAAAGTCCTTGGTAAAAATAGCAGACATAGCCGAACGGAACGTTGCGGAATGCAAGCGAATTAAAGATGATCGGCGCTTTGATATCACGCGCAAAATTTTCAAAATCATGATAAAGCTCACTTAGCGGAAACTCGGTTATTCTTGTGCGAAGCTCGGGGTTCGACTCACTTTTATAGATAACGTGAGCGGTCTCCGACATGATATCATTTTTTGTATCTTTCATCGGGTTGAGCGCGGGATTCATAAAATCATCATCAACAACGCAGGCCATATTATACATAAGCGACTGGTTATCAAGAATCTTTCCAATATCCTCGACCTCGGTGCAGCTTTGTATTCTCAGTGAGATTCGGTTAAGCTGCTTATCGTTCTCCTGGAAATTATAGAACCGCTCGTTCATCGAATTTATGTACTCGCAGACTGAGATGAAGTCACCCTCGCAGCAGCCGCAGGATTCGGCGAGAAAAAGCTCGGGCTCGGTCATATAGTTTTTTTCAATAGGCTTTCCGTTCAGACTGTCATATATTGCGGCGGTTATTCGCTCTGCAAAGCTGCCATAGCTGCAAATGCAGGTAGTTATTTTCGGTTCGTTGAACCTTGCCTCGATAAGACCGTCAAAGCCTGTAACGATAACGTCCTCGGGGACGCGAATGCCTTCTTTTTTTAGCACGAGAGCTGCGGTTATTGCGGTTGAATCATTTGCACAGATTATCGCTCTTGGGACACGCTTTTCGTTTATGAGCTTTTTGACGGCTGCTTCGGTAGGGGCACTCCAGAAGTCGCCGTAGCTGAGCATACTTTCGTCAAAATCAATATTATTTTCAGCCAGTACACGCTTGAAGCAGTCAATTCTCTCATCGGAAAATTCATTATCCTTGATGCCTGCGATCATGTGAACAGAAGTAACGTTATGCTTTTCAATAACGTGGCGGACAACGGATTCAAAGCCTTTTTTATAGTCAAAGCTGAAATTTATGCAGTCATCGCGCTGTTTTCCGATATAAAAGACCTGTTTGCCGGCTGCTTTTGTTCTGCTTATGATATCTTCGAGGACTTTTTTATCCTTTATCCATTCGCCATGCACGATAACGGCATCGATCATTGAAAAATTCATAAGGTTGAAAACGGCAGCCTCACCATTTTCCACTTCCGTTCCGTAATAGAGGTCTGAAACCGAGCTGAAAACGACAAGTCTTCCGCCGCGCTTAATGATCTCATCGTTAAGTGCGGTTATAAGTTCGACACAGTTATCGTCATAAATTCTTGATGCACACAAAGCAATTATCTTCATTTTATCTGACACGGTACAGACCTCCTTTCGCATTTGCGATCAAATTAATGATATTATACCATATTTGTTTGTTTATTTCAATATTTTTGAATAATTTTTATAATTAAAATGCGAAAAAAAAGGTGCGGAACGAATTCCACACCTTTTTTGATCTGTTTTGTTGTTTTTCTGTTAGCCCTTAACTGCACCGAGTGCAACGCCCTTAACAATATACTTGGAAAGGAAGAGGTAAACAATGACAACAGGAATGATCGAGAGAAGGATCATCATATAAACTTCGCCGAGGTCACCGCTCTGGGAATTGATCTTTGAACGGAGGACAGCCATCATGATAGGAAGTGTCCACTTGTTCGACTTATCGATAATGAGAGCAGGAGTGAAGTAGTTGTTCCATGATGCAACGAATGCGAAGATCATCTGTACAGCCATTGCAGGCTTAAGCATTGGAAGTGCGATAGTATTGAATGTTCTGAATTCATTTGAACCGTCAACACGGGCAGCTTCAATTACTTCGAGAGGAAGTGTGCTTTCGATGTTCTGCTTCATATAGAAAAATACAGCAGGAGCAGCGATCGCAGGAATGATAAGCGGCCAGTATGTATTTTCGAGATGGACGCTTTTTACGAGCTGAACGAAACCAACAGCGGAAACCTGAGTCGGGATCATCATTACGATAAGAATGAAGTTGAAAGAGAATCCCTTAAGCGCAAAGTCATAAACGTGTACGCCGTATGCTGTCATAGCAGAGAAATATGTCGTAACTATGCATGAAAGTGCGGCGATGAAAAAGCTGTTCCACATACCTTGAGGGATCGTGAACAAAGCAGTATCTTCCCATGCCTTGACAAGGTTCTTAAAGAAATAGTTATTCGGAACAAGCGTAAAGCCTGCCTGAAGCTGTGCATGGCTTCTTGTGGAGTTTATGATAAGGAGATATATCGAGAACAACGAAAGAAAAGTTACAAAAATAAGGAAGATATAAGCAATAACTCTTGAAATCTTTGTCGTTGTTGTATTGCTCTTGTCGTGACCTACCGGCCGGAAATTAATATTCGACATTAGAGAACCCCCTTACTCTTGCTCTTCTTAGGTTTAGGATCGGAACGTCCGTTTATGATAGAACGATAAACAGCAAAACTGAGGATACCTGTGATAATGAATACAAGTACGGAAACAGCACCTGCCATACCATAGTTCTTGGTTGTTCCGAGGAATCTGTTGAGGTACATAACAAGAGTCATTGTACTTCTGTTAGGATTACCAAGTCCGCTCGTGATGACCTGAGGTACATCGTACATCTGGAAACCACCGATGAGAGATGTGATGACAACATACACAAGGATCGGGGAAAGAAGCGGAAGTGTGATCTTGCGGAATACCTGACCCGATGTTGCGCCGTCGATAGCAGCAGCTTCGAGCAAGCTCTGATCGATACCCATGATACCTGCCATGAGCATGATAGTTGTATTACCGAACCACATCAGGAAGTTGATAAATGCGATTATTCCTCGCGCAGTGCCGATATTGTTGAAGAAGTCAACGACCCTATCGGCGTCTCCGCCTGAAATAATCTGGTTTATCGGTCCTACATTAGAGAACAATGTGAAGAACAGCATTGCAAATGCAGCAGCCATGATAAGGTTAGGAAGGTAGATTACTGTTTTAAAGAACGTCTGTCCCTTGATATTAAGGCTTGTACTTGTAAAGATAACAGCAAGGAGAAGTGAGAAAACAAGCTGCGGGATAGCACCCACGATCCACATTATCATTGTGTTAGCTGTATAAGTCAGAATATCAACATTACCCTTTGAATCAGCTGTAAACAGTTTTTTGAAATTATCAAGACCAACAAAATTAGGACCTACTTGTGAGAACGAACCTGCATCAAAATAATTCTCAAAAAGGCTGTTATAAAATGTTGAAAGCAGCGGGTAGAAAGTACATACAAGGAATACTATGAAGAAAGGTGCGATAAAGATATAGCCCCATTTTGCATAGCTGATTGATTTACGTTTCATTCTTCGACCTCTTCTCATACCTGGTTTTTGATATGAAAAGGGGCAAGGCGGAATAGCCCTGCCCCAATTTCACAATTTAGGTTTTAATTATTAGCTTATTCAGCAGCGTATCCGGAGCAATCGTGAGTAACGGAAGGACACTTTTCATCGAGTACCTTATCAACGTTAGCCCAAGCTTCAGCTTCTGTGATCTTGCCTGTGAAGTAGTCAAGGAAACATGCAGGAACATCTTCGTTGAATACCTGACCATAAGGTGTGGAACGGAACTTGATGTTCTTTGCAAGTTCGGAGAAGATAGCAACATCGTTCTGACCGCCGAGGAAGTCATTGCCGTAGTTAGGATCTTCAGCAAACTTCTGGTTTACAGCTGTGTTGTTGGAGAACTGGTTCTCATTTTCAACAAGCTTTGTGCAGATGTCTTCGTTAGCTGTGAATGCGTTCATAACGTCAGCAACCATTTCAGGGTTATCTGTGCCTGTTGCAGCGAGGAGCCATGTACCGCCCCAGAAGTGAGCAGCAGGTCCTTCAACGATAGCCCAGTCGCCGGGACAGCCCTTTTCAGGATCCTGAGCATTGCCCATGGAGAAGTTGTAGTACCAAGCAGGTCCAAAGTAGCACATTGCCTTACCATCTTTGAACATTTCGTTGGTGTTTTCATCAGACCAGATACCGCCTGTTGTTGTGTAGCCGTTGTCAACGTAGTTCTTAGCCTGCTTGATCCAAGCCTTAACCTGATCGTCAACCTGGAAGTTGCCGTCTGCATCAACCCAGTCAGTTGTGATATTGTTAGCGAAAGGTCTGTATGTTTCAGAATAAGATCCGGTCATAAGGTAGCCGGCTTCCTTAGCCTTAGCAGCAACCTCATCGAACTTGGTCCAGTCAGAGAGCTGTTCCTGAACTTCAGCAGGATCGGAAGTACCGAGAACTGCTTCTGCGATAGATCTTCTGTAGATAAGAGCAGATGGGCAGCACTGGAAGGAAACACCCTTGAGAGTGCCGTCGCTGCCGGAAGCAGCAGATACAGTGTAATCATACTCTGTATCGAGAGGCTTAACGCCGATAGATGTAACGTCCATTGTTACAGCAGCGTTTGTGTACTTAGCAATGTAGTCAGCTTCTGCAAGGAACATATCGATCTTGTCATCAGCTGCAGCTGCGTCCTGACCGCTGAGAGCTTCATCGAGCTTCTGCTGGTAAACGCCGCCGTCGGAAGGATTGATTACCCAGTTAACTGTTACGCCCTCAGGAACTGTGTAGTACTTCTCGAAGAAGCCCTTGAATTCTTCGTTCCAAGCGTAGATGTTGAATACCTTTCCTTCTGTGTCGGAAAGTGTGATGCCTGTGCCGGCCTTGGAAGCATCAGCAGATGCAGCGTCAGCTGTTGTGGTGTCAGCAGCAGCGTCATCACTTGCAGCAGCGTCGCCGTTATCAGCAGCAGCGTCTGCAGCAGCTGTTGTTGTTGCAGCATCGTCAGTTGTTGTTGTGTTGTCTCCGCAGCCTGCGAGCATAGTTCCAGCTAATGCCAATGCAGAGAGGAGAGCAAGATTTCTCTTAAAATTCTTCATTTGATTTTCCTCCTTAAAGTTATATTATATTTAAAAAAATATAATAGCGTGTGTTATTTGGTCAGATCCCTGACCGAGCCGCCTTCAAGAAGACTTCCTTCGATAACAACAGGTTCGATGTTTTCGGGGAGCTCCTTGTTTATCAGTGAGATAAGCTGCTCTGCGGCTGCTTTTCCAAGTCCGTCCGTATCCTGCCTGAAGGTTGTGAGCTTCGGACTGAGAACCTGTGAAAGCGTGATGCCATCATATCCTGCAACTGAAACATCGTTCGGAACGGAAAGTCCGAGCTTTTCAAATGCATTCAGCGCACCTAATGCCGAAAAATCATCGGGCAAAAGTATGCACGTCGGCGGTTCGCTCATTTTCATAAGCTTCTCCGTAAGCACTTCTGTTTTCCGGGGATCGCGGTAGCATCCGCCAAGCAAATAATCTTCTCTGATATCTATATTTAAGGCTTCCATTGTCCTGCGGAACGCTTCAACTCTCGTTGAGGTCACGCCCGACAGGTCACCGTAAATATATGCGATTTTAGTATGTCCCATTTTATGGACATATCTCACAAGACACTCGACGCCTTTGAAGTTATCCGAGATGACCGCAGGCTTGTTTTCTGTTTTTTTATCGAGTGTTACGATAGGTATCGAGCTTTTGAGAAGCTGTGCGACACCCTCGTCGCTGTAGTCGTCAACATTTGCGACCATAACGCCGTCAACGTTTCTGCTTATGCAGTGTTCATAGACGGTAAGCTGATTGTAGCCGATGTTATGGCTTATAAAGGTTATATCATAGCCCTGTTTTTCCGCCACTCTCTTGAACGCATCAAGAACGGCTGCGAAATAGTTATGTGTAAGACCGCTGTTGGCTTTTTCGTTAAAGAGAACTCCGAGATTGTATGTACGATTGGTTTTTAATGCTCTTGCCTGATAATTGGGAAGATACCCCATTTTTTTGGCGGTTTCTCTTATATGAGCTTTTGTCGCTTCGCTGACATCTCTGTGATCGTTCAGCGCCTTGCTGACCGTTGCTATTGACACACCGCATTCAGCAGCGATGTCTTTTATCGAAACCATGTCGGCAACAACTCTCCCGTATATGCCTTTCGGCTGAAATCTTCGGAACAAGTCTTTAAACGTTTTCGTCCCTTGTTCGATTATTAATATACAACCTTACGCTCAATATGTCAATGGTTTTTGATAATTTGATGTAAAAAATAGTTGTTTTGCACAATATTAGAACATTTTTTTAAGCATAAATGACAGCAGAAAATGAACTTATTTTGAATAATCGTCAACTTTTTCGGAAATATCACCGTTAAAATAAACAACCATACTTCGCAGTCGGAATATTATTTGTATAAATAGAACAAATAAACGTTTAAGCCTGCCGATCACGCTCTGTCAACAAAGCCTGCCTTGTGGTATGCCTTTGAAACGATCTTTCTTGAAATTTTGAATGCGGCATCTGCGCCCTTTGTATAGCTTTCCTCAAGATACTTTTTATCTGCGATGAGCTTGTCGAACTCGGTCTTTACGGGTGCGAGGTGGTCTGCGACTGCTTCACCGACCGCAAGCTTGAAGTCACCGTAGCCTTTTCCGTCAAATTCACGTTCGATCTCTTCGTTGGATCTGCCCGTAACAACGGAATAGATAGTCATAAGGTTGTTTATGCCGTCTTTTCCCTCGGCATAGCGCACAACTGCGTCACTGTCGGTAACTGCACGCTTGAATTTGCGTATGATAGTGTCCTTGTCATCAAGGATATAGATGCAGCCGTTCTGATTTTCGTCCGATTTGGACATTTTCTTTGTAGGTTCTGCAAGGGACATGATCTTTGCGCCCTTCGGAGGGATATAGCCGTCGGGAAGCTTGAAAAGCTCGCCGTAACGCTGGTTGAAGCGCTGTGCAACATTTCGTGTAAGCTCAAGATGCTGCTTCTGATCTGCGCCTACGGGAACGAGGTCTGCATTGTATGCGAGGATATCGGCTGCCATAAGGACAGGATATGTGAAAAGTCCCGAATTTATGTCATCGGGGTGCTTTGCGGACTTGTCCTTGAACTGCGTCATACGGGAAAGCTCACCGAACTGTGTGCAGCAGGCGAGAAGCCAGTTGAGCTGTGCGTGTGTGGGAACGTGTGACTGGATAAAAGCGATCGAACGGTCAGGGTCAACGCCGCAGGCAAGGATAGCCGCATAAGCTTCAAGAGTGTTTTTGCGGAGCTTTGCAGGGTCCTGACGTACCGTGATAGCGTGCATATCGGCGATCATATAGAGGCAGTCGTAGTCGTTCTGGAGCTGTGCCCAGTTCTTGATAGCGCCGACATAGTTTCCGAGTGTGAATGCGCCCGAGGGCTGGATACCGCTGAGAATTACTTTTTTCTTTTCGATTTCAGGCATAATAGCACTTCCTTTATTTAATTTAATCTTGGAACATTTCTTTGGAAAGCTTTCCGAGAATTTCGCAGCCTTTTATAAGCTGTTCATCGGTCGGCGTGGAGAAATTGAGACGGAACGAGCTCGTCTTGTCGGTTTCGTGAATGAGGAAAGCCGTTCCGGGAACAACTGCGACCTTGTACTTCTGAACAGCAGTATTGCAGAAGCCCATCATATCGCTGCCCTCGGGGAGAGTTGCCCATATAAACAGACCGCCCTCGGGCTTTGTAACGGTTATCTTCTTGGAGAAGTTCTTGTCGATCTCGTCGAGCATAAGTCCGCATTTATGGCGGTAGACAGCTCTTATTTCTTCAAGATGAGCGTCCATATCATAATTTTTGAGGTATTCATCGCATATCATCTGCGCCATAATGTTCGTGTGTACGTCCGAGACCTGCTTGCAGACTACCATTTTCTGAATGACAGGCTTCGGTGCGCTGACATAGCCCACACGAAGTCCGGGTGCGAGAGTTTTCGAGAATGTTCTCGAATAGATAACGATGCCGTCCTTATCCATAGTCTTGATGGACGGAATATTTTCACCCGCAAAGCGGATATCACCGTAAGGGTTGTCCTCGAGTATCATAACGCCGTATTTTTTCGCAAGCTCATAGATAGCTTTTCTCTTTTCGAGCGAGGTGCAAAGACCCGTTGGGTTCTGGAAGTTCGGGATAATGTAGATAAGCTTCGGCTTATTGGCAGTCCTGAGTGCTTCTTCGAGAGCGTCAAGCTTCATTCCGTCCTCTTCCATAGGAACGCCGACGAGGTTTACGTTATAGGATTTGAAAGCGTTAAGGCTGCCGATGAAGGACGGCGCTTCGCAGAAAAGCGTGTCGCCCTCGTTGAGCAGGACTTTGCAGGCAAGCTCGTTCGCCTGCTGTGCGCCCGAGGTGATGATAAGCTCGTCCGAATTTTCGTCGAAGCAGCCGGCTTTTTTCATACGCTCTTTAAGGCGGTCACGAAGCGGTGTATAACCCTCTGTAACGCTGTACTGGAGGGCGTTTATGGGATTTTCGGCAAGAAGTCCTGCTGTGATGCCTGCGATCTCTTTTACGGGGAAAGCTTCGGGGGCAGGGTTTCCTGCGGCGAGCGAAATGACTTCGGGATCGGAGGTGAATTTAAGAATTTCTCTGATAACGGACGGCTGGAGTGAGCTGACCTTATCCGAAAAGATATAATCCATTTCTATCGAACCTTTCAATGAAAAATTTCACGGAATATTATATCATATTTTATTCAAAATTGCAAGCAAAAAAGAAAAACGGTGAAAAACGCGCTGGTTTTTCACCGTTGAAAGCATTGCGGATAGGACTTAGCCCTCTTCCTTCATCTTTGCGAAGCACTCGCTGCAGTATACAGGACGGTCTTCTCTCGGTCTGAAAGGAACCTTTGCAACCTTGCCGCAGGAAGCGCATGTTGCTTCAAACATTTCTCTTTCTGTTCTTGTGCTGTTCTTTCTTGCATCACGGCAAGCCTTGCATCTCTGTGGTTCGTTTACAAAGCCTTTTTCAGCATAGAATTCCTGCTCGCCTGCTGTGAATACGAACTCATTTCCACATTCCTTGCAAACTAATGTCTTGTCTTCGTACATTTTGATTTCCCTCGCTTAAAAAAAATAATAGATTTTAGACCTGAGGACGGACTTGCACCGACACCTTTGCCTTTTGTGGAAAGAACAACGCTCTGAACTTTAAGCTACTTGGCCATATTATGAAAGCTTCTCATTTTCCGAGGAGCATTTTCAGCTTTTTTCTTATTCTGAACACGGCATTATCCGCCGATTTTTCCGAAATGCCGAGCATCTCTGCGATCTCACGGTAGCTTCTTCCGTCAAGATAAAGCCCGAAAACCCTTGCTTCGAGCGGTGAAAGCACCGATCTTATCATTTTTTCTATCCTTATGCCGCTTTCTTTTTCAAGGCAGATATTCTCGGGTGAGGAATCTGCGTCTGCGATGTCGTTCTCATCGGCAATAACAGTCATATCGTTCTGCTTGTGCTTTGCGATAGTCTGAGCCGCCGTTTTGATGCGGTTCGTGATGCAGACATCGGCAAAGGAAGAAAACTTTGCGCCGTTTTCGCAGTCGAAGCTTTCTATAGCATTGCAAAGTGCGAGCAGCCCCTCCTGTGTGAGATCTTCAAGGTCGGAGCAATTGTCCGAATAGCTATGCGCTCTTTTCAGCACGAGCTTCATATAACGTGAAATTATCACGGAAGCTGCGTCCTTGCTTTCCCTGCTCTGCTGCCCTCCGTCACTGTGAATGACATCTATAAGCTCTTTATCGGAGAGATCTTCAGTATTGCGGATCAATTCAATTCAACCTCCGAAAAGCCTGCATTGGGATAAAATCAGAATAAAATATGGGGTCAGGAAAATATAGTTCAAAAATATTTCACCTAACTATCATAATTCTAAACATTTTGATTCACTTTGTCAAGTGAAATTCCGCTTTTTATCTCTTTCGTTGATTTTTTTGGTAAAGTTGGCTTAATCGTTTAAGACTTTTTAGCTATTTTTACCCTCTTTTTCAATGATATATGACAAAATAAACAAGAGTTGACAATTCAAAGGAAAGGCACTGTTCACCCGGAAGCGCGTGGGATCCGCTTTCGGACACCGAGCGGCGGACATTTTCTTTGGAAATATTCCTATATAAATAGTATAGTTGAGATCCCGATCTGTTTATACTGTGACAAAACGGCTTGTACAAAATTCCGGTTTACAATGAAAACGTTTGCTTGTTTTTCCGAGTTTGTATTTTCAGTAATTATTAACTATTCTTTATAAATTATCAATTTTCTATAAAATGCTTGCAATCGGGTTTAAAAAATGTTATAATGGTAAATATTGAATTTATATCGATAATTCAGGGACGAAATGATGTCCCCTTATCAATTTTGGAGGTTTAAAGACTTATGTTTACAAATTCACTTATTGCTTTTGCGACAGAAACCGCAGCAACAACGGCAGCAGGTATGGACACAAAGGCAAGCACTATCTCGATGCTTTTCTCGTTCGGTCTTCTTATCATCGTTTTCTACTTCTTCCTTATCAGACCTCAGAAGAAAAAGGAAAAGGAAGCAAAGCAGCTCCGTGACAATCTTCAGATCGGTGACGAAGTTACGACTATCGGCGGCATCGTCGGCATCATCGTCCGCAAGACCGAGGACACCTGCGTTATCGAAACGGGCGGCGACCGCAGCAAGATCCGTGTAAAGCTCTGGGCAATTTCCGAGAACAACACTGTTCACGATTCTTCCGAAGAAACTGTCAAGGAATCCTTCAAGCCTAAGAAGGAAAAGAAGGACAAGGAAGCTGAAAAGGCTGAAAAGTCCGATAAGGCTGAATAATTATGAATACGATCTCCGCTTGGCGCATATATTTTATAAATAATGCGCAGGGCGGAGGTCATTCTTATGCGGAAAAGTGAGGAGCAGAAACACAGGGACGAAGTTATACGAACGGTCGTGACGGCGGTGCTTTCGGGCATCGGTGTGCTTTCGGTCTGCCTTTTCGTTTTTGGTGAAATTGCAGTAAAGGTCGATATTTCGGACGGGATAATGTCCGTTATGGCGCAGATATCGCTTGCGGCAGGCTGTTTTGCGGCGGCATTCACAGCGGCGAAGCAACGCGGCAGGAGGGGACTGCTCTCGGGACTTTGCTGCGGCGGCATAGCCTTTGCGGTGATATTTCTGCTCGGTATCATCTTTGCAGGGAGCTTTTCCGCAGGCGGTTTTGTGTCGAAGATACTTACGATAGCAGCCTGTTCGGCGGCAGGAGGTATGCTCGGAGTAAATTCCAAGAAAAAATTTCGTTAAACTGCCTATTGAAATTTGAAAAGATATGTGTTATAATGTAGTAAATAATTATTTAGTGGAGGATTTTGTTATGAAGCACATCAAGACCATCAATGCGGCTAACCTTAAGAAAACAGCAGAAAAGGGAGGCTGCGGCAAGTGCCAGGCTTCCTGTCAGTCTGCCTGCAAGACTTCTTGCACAGTTGCTAACCAGAAGTGCGAAAAGTGATCCGGTGATCGGCTGAATTGCTGCGGGGCGGCTTAACTTTGCCGTCCTCGCATAAATCCGGCTGTCTGCCGGTTTTTATTTTTTATAAAAACTTCCCACTGTTTTGTTGAAAGGTAAGATCTTATGATTCATAAATACAAGCTTAACGGATATAATATAGTTCTCGACGTAAACAGCGGCGGCGTTCACCTCGTGGACGAGCTTACTTACGATATGCTCGATAATGTTGAGCCTCCTTTCGAGGATAAGTGTCCCGAAAGAGTCAAGGAAAAGCTCTCGCGCTTCTACTCACCCGAGGATATCGAGTCCTGCTATCAGGAGGTCGTTGAGCTTTACAGGAACGAAGTGCTTTTCTCCGATGATACATATGAGAAATTCGCTAAATATTCCGTTCCCGCTCCGATAAAGGCAATGTGTCTGCTCGTTGAACAGGACTGCAACCTCCGCTGCGAATACTGCTTTGCTTCGCAGGGCGACTACGGCACAGGCTGCAGAATGCACATGGATCTTGAAACGGGCAAAAAGGCGCTCGATTTCCTGCTTGAAAAGTCGGTCGGCAGAGAGAACCTTGAAGTTGACTTCTTCGGCGGCGAACCGCTCATGAACTGGAACGTTGTAAAGCAACTCGTTGAATACGGCCGCTCCAAGGAAAAGGAATACAACAAGAACTTCCGCTTCACCGTTACAACAAACGGTATGCTCCTCGATGCGGACAAGATCGACTTTATCAACAAGGAAATGAGCAATGTTGTTCTCTCCGTTGACGGACGAAAGGAAGTCAATGACCGTATGAGAAAGCGCATCGACGGCACGGGCAGCTATGACCGCTTTATGCCGAAGTACAAAGAGCTTGTTGAAAAGAGAAATCACCGGAACTACTACGTTCGCGGAACTTTCACAAAGTATAATCTTGACTTCTCGAACGACGTTTACAGCCTTTTCAACGAGGGATTCGATCAGATCTCCGTTGAGCCGTGCGTAAGCGACCCGAAAGAGCCTTATTCCATCACGCAGAGCGATCTCCCGAGAGTTTTCTCAGAGTATGAAAAGCTCGCGCAGATGCTTCTTATCAACGACAAGCAGGGCAAGCACTTCAACTTCTTCCACTTTATGCTCGACCTCGACCAGGGACCTTGCGCCATCAAGCGTTTAAGAGGCTGCAGCAGCGGCAACGAGTATGTGGCTGTCACTCCCGAGGGCGACATCTATCCCTGCCACCAGTTCGTCGGCGTTGAGGATATGAAAATGGGCAATATCAACGAGGGAACTTTCAACGAAGAGCTGAAAAAGGAATTTGCAGGTGCGCACATCTACTCCAAGGAAGACTGCAAAAAGTGCTGGGCAAGATTCTATTGCAGCGGCGGCTGTAACGCAAACAACTTTATTTACAACGGCGACATTCATCAGGCGCACAAGATCTCCTGCGAGATCGAAAAGAAGCGTCTTGAATGTGCTATCATGATGAAAGCCGCAAAGGCTGCCGAAGAGCAGGGCATTGAGTTTTAATGAGTAATTCGTAATGCGTAATGCGTAATTATTTGCAAAACTGACATTTGTTCAGTGATGCGAAGCCAAATAAAGTTTACGTTAATTCTGCAAGAATTCCGCTTTGTTCAAAGGGTGGCGGGGGTCAAGGGGGCAGAGCCACCTTTTCGCTCTCCGCAGAGAGCGAAACTCCCTAAACTAACAGCAAAAAGCTTGCTGCAATAGCGAAATATTTAACAGCTAAAAAGGCGCAATTCACATCAAAAAGGTGAAACGAATATGAGAAATCATTTTGCAAACCTAAAAATGTGAATTGCGCTAATTCTGTTTTTCTAAAACAAACTGTCCTCGGTGTGAAATGCGCAGAGCGAAAGCGATAAACATTTCTCGCCGACATCGTTTGAGCGGCGGTGGGATATGAGCGAGAAACGTTCTTACTGACATATCTCATGAACTGCGTTGAAGCTTCAAATCTACTCACTTCGTTCGTAGATTTTCGCTTCAAGGATGGTTCATCGGGTAAAAGAGTTGGCGCAATTCACATTTTGGGTTTGCCTTTTTTGATGTGAATTGCGCCTTTTTTAGCTGTTAGTGATTTACGCTTATTGCAACCGACATTTTGCTGTTAGTTTAGGGAATTTCGCTCTCTGCGGAGAGCGACCAAAGGGCTTCCGCCCTCTGGACACCTGACGAGCTGTGCTCAGCGTGCTAAATTTAGCATGACCAGCTGCTTGGCTTCGCAGTTCTCATACAAATGTCAGCTCTGCAATAATTCCGCATTCCGCATTCCGAATTAACCCTTAGCGTCGTACCAGGTCTTTCCGCAGTTGACATCTGCCTGCATCGGAACGGAGAAATTCACCGCACCGAGCATTTCCTCACTGAGGATTTTCGCAGCCGCATCTTTGTCTTTTTCCGATGCCTCAATGATAAGCTCATCGTGTACCTGCAATATCAAACGTGCGTCAAGCTTTTCTTCCTTTAAACGCCTGTAAACGCGCACCATTGCGATCTTTATAACGTCAGCCGCCGTGCCTTGGATCGGCGCGTTCATCGCCGCACGTTTGCCGAAAGCCTGAATGTTCTTGTTGCTGTTTTTCAGCTCGGGAATGTATCTGCGCCGTCCGAACGCCGTCACAGCATAACCCGTCTTTACCGCGCTCTCAACAGCATTGTCCATAAATGCTTTGATGTTCGGGTAAGTTGCAAAATAATTCTTGATGTAACGGTCAGCCTCCGCAACGCTTACGTCAATATCCTTGGAAAGCGAGAACGCACCGATGCCGTAAACAATGCCGAAGTTTACAGCCTTTGCCGAACGGCGCATCTCGGGCGTTATCATCTCTTCGGGCAGTCCGAAAACCTTTGCCGCCGTAGCAGTGTGAACGTCCTTGCCGCTCAGAAAGTTGTTCCGCATATTCTCGTCACCGCTCATCGCCGCCAGTATGCGAAGTTCGATCTGGCTGTAGTCCGCATCAAGAAGCGTGTAACCGTCCTTGGCAACAAAGAATTTTCTCATGCTCCTGCCAAGCTCCGTGCGAACGGGAATGTTCTGCATATTCGGCTCGGTCGAGGAAATTCTGCCCGTGCGTGTTTCGGTCTGCTTGAAGCTCGAATGAACTCTGCCGTCCTCACGAACCTCCTTTAAAAGTCCGTCAACATAGGTCGAGGACAGCTTTGTAAGCTTTCTGTACTGTAAAATTTCGCTGACGATCTCGTGCTTGTCAGCAAGCTCTTCAAGTATCTCCGCATTTGTGGAGTAACCCGTCTTGGTCTTTTTCTTGTGCGGCAAGCCAAGCTCCTCAAAAAGCACCGTTCCAAGCTGTTTAGGCGAGCTTATGTTGAATTCGTGACCTGCCATAAAATAAATCTTCTGTTCGCAGTCGCGAATGTCGTTTTCAAGCCGCTTGCCGAACTCCTTTACACCCTCGGCATCGACCTTTACACCGCAGTATTCCATCGAAGCCAGAACCTCCGTCAAAGGCTGTTCGATATCGGTGAAAAGCTTCTCCATTCCTGCCGCCGCAACCTCTTTTTTCAGTGCATCGCAAAGCGCGGAAAGCGAAGCTATGTCCGCATTTTCGCCAAGCTCCGAATAGTAGGGAACACCGTATTCGGAGCACATTTTTTCAATAGTGTATTCCGCCGACGAAGCGTTCAGAAGATATCCGAGAATGTCCGCATCTGCGTCAAGGTTTTTCAGCTCCGTATCGTTCGCAAAGCAAAGCCTGAACGCATTTTTTACCTGAAAACCATACTTTTTGCAGTCCGAAGCGAAGAATTTCAGCTGATCTTCCTTAGCGTCTGTACAGCAAAGCTTTCCGCCGCACTCAACGCGAAGCAAACCGCTTTCTTCAAGGATAAAAGCCGCATTTTCTGCCTTGTCAAAGTCAATTCCGGCAAGATCGGCAGACGAAAATTCACGCTTTTTGACTTCTTCGTGCTTTTCGATCTTCGGAACGTTTGCAGACAGCTTTATGCCGAGCTTTTCCAGCAGTTTGTACATTTCAAGCTCTGTAAGAAGCTCCGAAACGTCATTTTCATCAGCTTTTCCCGTGAGATAACTCTTCGGGTCTTTGTCAACGGGCGCATCGGAAACGATAGTCGCAAGCCACTTGCTGTGGAAAGCATCTTCCTTGCCGTTTGAAAGCTTCGTGAGAACGGAATTTGTCGCCTTGACCTCATTATTTTCAAGCTTTTCGTATAAGTTTTCGACCGAACCGTACTCGCCGATAAGCGTGAGCGCTGTCTTTTCGCCAATGCCCTTAACGCCGCTGATGTTGTCCGAGCTGTCGCCCATAAGTCCTTTCAGGTCGATGAGCTGCTTCGGTTCAAGTCCGTAGACCTCGTGAAATTTTTCGGGCGTAAAGACAGTCGTTTCCTTTGTGCCGTGAAGAAGAACAGTTACCTTGTCATTGATAAGCTGGAGCGAGTCGCGGTCACCCGTGAGGATAACACATTCGTCACCATTCTGAGCGCAAGCCGCAGAAAGCGTTCCGAGAATATCGTCCGCCTCAAAGCCCTCCGTTTCAAGAACGTGAACACCCAAGCCTTTGAGCAGTCGCTTTATCATCGGCATCTGCTGTGCAAGCTCATCGGGCATACCGTGACGGTTCGCCTTGTAATTGCTGTCAGCCTTGTGTCGGAAAGTCGGCGCGCGCAGGTCAAAAGCGCAGGCAACGCCGTCGGGCTTCTGCTCGGCGCAGATTTTGAGATAGATGTTCATAAATCCCGTCAGAGCGTTGGTGTAAACGCCGTTTTTGTTCGAGAGCATTTTTATGCCGTAAAAAGCACGGTTCATAATGCTGTTTCCGTCAATGGCAAGAAGCTTCATTTCCTTTGTCCTTTCTAAAATTAATTCGGAATTCGTAATGCGGAATTCGGAATTATTTATGCTCCGCATATTTATATAAAATGCGGAATTTCATAGAGTGAATATAAATAAATTCGGAATTGTTACAAATTTACCGAATATGCATAGGAATTCACAATTATTATAACACGCAATAGTTTCAAATAACAAAATGTTTATATGAAATCGGGCGGATATAGAATCCGCCCCTACGGTATTTCTCATATTTATGGATTTCCAAATTAAAAAATCCGAATTCCAAACTAACAATTACGCATTACGAATTGATTTACATATTTTCAACCGTTTCAATACCAAGAATTCCGAGGTGCTTGATAATTACCTCACGGGTGAGCTTTGCAAGCGCAAGCCAGCTTGACTTCTTTGCCTCGTCCTGCTCGTTCATAATGTTGTTCTCATGGTAGAAGCGTGAGAACGAGACCGCAAGCTGATATGCGTTTTCGCAAACGTAGCTTGGTGCTTTTTCGTCCATCGCAAGCGTGAAAGCATTGCCCGACATCACAATTTTCAGCATAAGCTCACGCTCCGCATCGGTGTAAATGCCGTTCAGTTCAGCCTTTGCATCACCTGCTTTTTTGAGAATGGAGTTGATCCTCGAAACCGTATAAAGCAGGTAAATTCCCGTCTTGCCCTCTGCGGACATAAACTTGTCCAGATCGAAAATATAATCCTTTGAGCGGTGATTGATAAGGTCGCCGAATTTTACAGCCGCCATACCAAGCTTGCGCGCATAATCGTCACGGTTTTCTTCCGTTACAAAGCTTGACTCGGAAAGACGTTCGAGCGAAGCGTTCGTAACTGTTTCGATAAGGTCGGAAAGGCGCATAACACCACCGTCACGGGTCTTGTAAGGCTTGCCGTCACTGCCGTTCATCGTGCCGAAGCCGAGAAATTCGAGCGCAGTAGTGTCGGGAACGAGCTGAGCCTTCTTCGCACAGCGGAAAACCTGCGTGAAGTGAAGTTCCTGTCGCTTGTCAACAACGTACCAGATCTTTGTCGGGTGGAAATCACGCTCACGCTGAATGATAGTCGCAAGGTCGGTCGTGGCATAAATGCTCGAGTTGTCCGACTTGCGAACGATAACGGGAGGCATCGGCGCTTTGTCCGAATCCTCGGCAACGTCAACAACGAGCGCACCGTTACTCTCGTAGGAAAGATGCTTTTCTTCAAGAATTTTCATAAGCTCGGGAATGTACTTGTCAGCATCGCTCTCGCCGTACCAGTAGTCGAAATCAACGTCAAGCTTTGAGTAGTTCGATTTGAGGTCGGCAATCGAAACACGGAGAATTTCTTTCCAGAGCGCAATATAACCCGGACGGCCGTTCTGAAGCTCAAATGTCGCCGTGTGAGCCTTGTCCTTGAAAGCTTCGTCCTCCTTGCTCTTCTTGCTGGCAAAAGGATAAACCTCGCAGAGAAGCTCGGGGTTCAGCTCGGGAACGCTGTCCTTTTCGGGGTCGAAAGCCGCGTCAAAGCATTTCCAGTCGGGGTAACGCTCGGAAAGCTCCGCAATAACAAGACCGATCTGTAAACCCCAGTCGCCAAGGTGAACATCGCCGTAAACAGTGTTGCCAGTAGCGCGCGCAAGACGCTTCAAGCTCTCACCAATGATAGCGGAGCGAAGATGTCCGATGTGGAGCGGCTTTGCAACATTAGGTCCGCCGTAGTCGATAACGATAGTGTCGGGATCCTCGTTCTGCGGAACGCCAAGATGCTCGTCAGCCGCAATATCCTTTACAACGGAAAGCATATATTCGTCCGAAAGCGTGAGATTGAGAAAACCCGGCTTTACAACTTCTGCCTTTGCGAAAGTGTCGTCTGCCGCAAGAACAGCCGCAACCTCGTCAGCTATCATAAACGGAGCTTTCCTGTAAAGCTTCGCACCCTGAAAAGCACCGTTGCACTGGAACTGGCAAAGATCAAGACGGTCGGAAGCCGTAACAGCGCCGAGAGCCTTGTCATAACCGCACTTTTCAAAAGCAGCGGAAACCTTTTCGGTAAGAATCTTAGTTATAGTCTGCATAAAAAATTGTCCTTTCAGATAATTTTGATAACCCAAAAATAAGAAATGACCGCACAAAACCGTGCAGTCATACTGTAACACTGTGCAATATGTAATTATACCATATTATAGGCAAAACGTCAAGATTTAATGCGGAATTCGGAATTCGGAATTCGGAATTATTGCAAAGCTAACATTTGTTGGGCGTTGCGAAGCTAAGCAAAAGTTTCGTCCACCTTTTCAAAGGTGGCAGGGGTCAAGGGGACGGAGTCCCATTGTCGCTTCCGCAGAAGCGAAAAAACCTAAACTAACAGTCAAAGTTTTGCCGCAATAGCGAAATCAGTAACAGCCCAAAAAGGCGCAATTCACATCAAAAAAGGTAAAACGGATATGAGAAATCCGCTTTGTAAACCTAAAAAATGTGAATTGCGCCAATTCTATTTTCCTTCAACAAACTATCTTCTGCAAGCAAATATACGAACGAAGTGAAGTATATTTGCTTGCAGACAAAGTATGAACAGCTATGGGATATGAACGTGAAAACAAGCGAACGCAAGTGAGCAATACTAAACACCAATAAAATACAGGAAAAAATCTGCGCCGAAATCACATATATCCAAGATTGTCGGCTTGATTTTTTCCAAATTTTAAATGGTGTTTAGTATAACAATAAACAAACAGACCTATTTTCAAGGAATCTTTTGAAAATAGGTCTGTTTTTGTTTGATATGAATTGTGTTAAATTGTAAAAAATCCTGCGGTTGAAATTATTTTTCACGCAAAAGCGAAGCATAATTCCGAATTCCGAATTCCGCATTCCGAATTTGAGATTTACGCTTTCGAGTGTTCAAACTGCGAATAATAAAGCTTGCTGTAGAAACCGCCCTTTTCGATAAGTTCGTCATGCCTGCCCTGCTCGATGATGTTTCCGTCTTTCATTACGAGGATAAGGTCAGCGTCCTTGATCGTCGAAAGTCTGTGCGCGATGATAAAGCTCGTTCTGCCTTTCATCAGCTTTGCAAATGCTTTCTGGATTCGCTGTTCGGTCATCGTATCGATGCTTGAAGTAGCTTCGTCAAGGATAAGCATTGACGGCTCGGCGAGCATTATTCTTGAAATGGAAAGAAGCTGTTTCTGTCCCTGTGAAAGTGAGCCGCCGTCCTCGGAAAGCTCCGTATCATAGCCGTTTTCAAGTCGTTTTATGAAGCTGTGCGCGTGAGCGGTCTTGGCGGCACTCACTATCTCGTCGAGAGAGGCTGTCGGGTTGCCGTAGCTGATATTTTCCTTTACCGTTCCCGTGAAAAGCCAAGTGTCCTGAAGAACCATTCCGTAGAGGCTGCGCAGGTTCTTTCGCTTCATATCCTTGATATTAACGCCGTCAATGAGAATTTCACCCTCGTTGACATCGTAGAATCTCATAAGCAGGTTGATGAGCGTTGTCTTTCCGCAGCCCGTAGGTCCGACGATAGCGATCCTCTGACCCGGCTTTACCGAAAGGTTAAGGTTCTGAATGAGCGGAACTTCGGGAACGTAGGAGAACGAAACATTCTTTATCTCGATGCTGCCGCTGCACTTCTCGGGTTCAAGTCCGTTTTCATCGGAAACCTCGGGTTCTTCGTCAAGAACTGCGAAAACACGTCTTGCCGATGCGAATGCCGACTGGAGTTCCGTGATAACGCCCGTGATCTCGTTGAAAGGCTTCGTGTACTGGTTTGCGTAGCTTAAAAATGTTGCGATCTGTCCGACCGACATTGCGCCGCCGTTGAGAACGGAGATCGCACCGAAAACGCCCGTTGCCGCATAAACAAGTCCGTTTACGAAACGTGTCGAGGGGTTCGTGAGAGCAGAGTAGAACTGCGCTTTAAGTCCGCAGACATAGAGCCTGCCGTTGATCTCCTCGAATTTTTCCTGCGCTTCGTCCTCGTAGGTGAAAGCCTTGACGACCTTCTGATTGCCGACAAGCTCTTCGATGCAGCCCGAAAGCTCGCCCTGAACGCTCGAACGCTCACGGAATTTATCGTGGGAAATTTTCGTGATGAATGCCGCAACGAAAAGCGAGAGCGGCGTGATAAGGATAACGACGAGGGCAATTTTTGCATTTATCGTAATCATAAAAATAATAGTGCCTGCGATGGTAACGATGCCCGTCAAAAACTGCGAGAAGCCCTGGAGCATACCGTCCGAGATCTGCTCGATATCAACGGTAACACGGCTGATAAGATCTCCTCGGGAGCTGCTGTCGATGTAGCTTATCGGGAGAAGATTTATCTTTTCATAAACCTCGGTACGAAGATCGTTTACCGTGCGGTAGGAAACCGTGTTCGTGCAGATAGTCATTACCCAGCTGAAAAATCCCGAGAGCAGAACGACTGCACAAAGCTTTATTATTATCGGCAGAAGCGAATCGAAATCAACATTGTCCCTGCCGATGATAAAGTCAACGCCGTCACCGATAAGAACTGGCGCATAAAGCGTAAGTCCGACGCTGACAATTGCCGAAATGAACGAGATTATAAGGAACGGGAGATACGGCTTTGTGTACCTCAGCATTCTTCCGAGAACGGGGGTCTGTTTTTCTTTTTTCTTATTCATTGCCGTTTGCCTCCTCCTTTGAAAGCTGTGAGTAGCAGATCTCACGGTAAACGCCGCAGCTTTCAAGAAGCTCCCTGTGAGTACCGAGTCCTGCCTGCCTGCCGTCATCGAGGACGATGATCTTGTCAGCCTGCATTATCGAGTTTGCACGCTGGGAAATGATGAATGTCGTCATTCCCGTTGTGTTCTGCGCAATTGCCTTCCTCAGAGCCGCATCGGTCGCAAAGTCGAGTGCCGAAGCACTGTCGTCAAGAATAAGTATGTCAGGCTGCGAAACGAGCGCCCTTGCGATTGTAAGACGCTGTTTCTGACCGCCCGAAAGGTTCTTGCCGCCCTGCGCAATGTGTGTGTCCAGACCATCGGGCATCTTTTCGACAAATTCCTTTGCCTGCGCAGTTTCGAGCGCTTTCCATATCTCTTCGTCCGTAGCATCACGCTTGCCCCAGCGCATATTTTCAGCGATCGTTCCCGAGAAAAGAACTGCCTTCTGCGGAACAACACCGACTTTTTGACGGAGCGCCGTTGTGTCATAATCGACAGCGTTCGTGCCGTTTATTTTCAGCTCGCCCTTTGAGATATCGTAAAATCTCGGGATAAGTGAAGCGAGCGTTGATTTGCCCGAACCCGTACCGCCGATAACACCGATAGTTTCGCCCTTTTTGGCTGTGAGATCAATGTCCTCCAGCGCATATTCGCCCGAGTTGTTGTAGGAGAAGTAAACGTGCGAAAATTCGACTGCGTTTTCCGAACCTGCACCGTCTTTTTCCGTGCCGTTCTTTATGGAAGGCTCAATTTCGAGGACCTCGTTTATTCTTGCCGAAGATGCCGCCGCCTTGGTGAAAAGAACGACAAGGTTCGCAACAACGACAAGCGCAAGTGATATCTGCGTCATATAGTTTACGAAAGCGATGACCTCGCCCTGCGTGAGCCGACCGGTATCAACGCCGACACCGCCGTACCATACGATAGCCGCAATGGCAAGGTTAAGAATAACATAGGTGAGCGGATTGAGGAGTGCGGAAAGCCGTCCCACACGAAGCGAAATGTCAAGATAATCGTCATTTGCCTCGTTAAAGCGTTTCTGTTCCGTGTCCTGACGGGAGAAAGCACGTATAACTCTTACGCCCGAAAGTCCCTCACGGGTAACGAGCGAGATGCGGTCGAGCTTTTTCTGAATGACCTTGTAATACTTTATCGAGCGTGACATTATAAGGTAAAGCACAAGCACAACAAGCGGTATGATGATAACGAATATCACCGAAAGCTTTAAGTCGATGCTCATCGCCATTATTGCCGAGCCGATAACGATAAAAGGCGCACGGACAACAAGACGGATAAACATTGCGACCGCCTGCTGTACCTGATTTATGTCGTTTGTCAGCCTTGTGATGAGCGACGGAGTTCCGAGCCTGTCCAGTTCGGCGTGGGAAAGGCTGTTGATGTGACGGAACATATCATTTCTCATAACAGTTCCGACGCTCTGCGATGCCTTTGACGCAAGATACTGGCATATCAGCGCAAAGCAAAGTCCGAGAACGCCGAGCAGAATGAGAACACCGCCCATTTTGTAAACATAGCCCTTGCCCATATTTCCTTTGATGCCGTTGTCAACTATAGCCGCCATTATCAGCGGAACGATGACTTCAAAGATAGCTTCGATAAGCTTTGAGGTCTGTCCGATGATAATATACTGCTTTACAGACCCAAGATACCGTTTTGCAAGCTTAAACAATCAGTCCACTTCCTTTTCATTCTTTTTCTTTTTGAATATCAGAAACCTGCTGAAAATGTAATTGAGTACAAGCACAAAGACCTGCGCTATCAGCTTCATAACAAATTTGTTCAGGCTCAGAACATCGACCGTCACAAGCATAAATCCGAGTTCGAGCAGAAACGAAAACAGCCTTGCTCCGACAAAGGAGAAAAGCTCACGCAGAAAAAGCTTCTTTTCAAAGCTTTTGCTTCCGAAAACGAATACCTTGTTCGTAAAAAAAGCGAACAGAACCGCACATATCCACGAAACCGCAGTCGAAGCCGCCGTCCCCAGTCCGACAGCATAAGCGATATACTGCGTTCCGATCGAAACGAGCGTCGTCAGCGCACCGAAAAAGATGTACAGCAGTGCCGATTCATATTTATAGTATAGCTTTTGGATACACTCGGGAAATATCCCGACGATCTTATGGATAAAACGTTCAAACATATTTTTTCTTCCTTTAATGCGTAATTATTATACATTTTTATACTAAACACCATTTAAAATTTGGAAAAAATCAAGCCGACAATCTCGTAGCTGTTTTTAACAGGTTTATATTGGATTTCGGCGCAGATTTTTTCCTGTATTTTATTGGTGTTTAGTATTAAACCCGATAAGTCAATGTGCCAATGCTGTTATATTCATAAATACACGGTAATACAGTAATTTATCGGCGCAGTGAGAAAAAACACAATTCACCTTGACAATCGAATGTATTGTATGTATAATAAAAATATCGGAGGCAGTGTAAATGACAAATGAAGCAATGCTCGCTAAATTGATAGAGGGTCAAGCGGTCATTATGAAAAAGCTTGATGATATAGAAAACGAAGCTAAAATTACCCGAAATGCGGTAAACTATTCAAGTGATAAGCTTGAAGAACTGATAACATTACTTAATGAAACAAACGTTATCAGTATGAAATACTGATATAAATGCGATTGTACATAGGACTTATTCCAAACGAATAGGTCTTATTTTTTTGCGGAAGCGGGACGGGAAACACATCCCTTCTTATACGGTTTCGGGATAAATTTGCGTACTCCGATAATTCCGAATTCCGCATTCCGAATTCCGAATTTAAATAATTACGCATTATTTTTTTGCAATCGCATACTTAGTTATATTATCATATAATTGTAAAATAAAGCTTACTCAAAATATAATTTTATGTTAATAAAGACGTAATATGTAAAAAGCCCTTGATTTTTTCGGAAGTTTGTGCTATATTTACTTTTAATAAAATCGAAAAAATTTTTCATATATAATACTATTTAAAAGAAAGGAAAAATCACCTTGGATAATCTTCCCGCCGCCATAACGGCAATAATCGTACTTATCGCATTTTCCGCACTCTTTTCATCAATGGAGACTGCGATATCCTCAGTCAACAGGATCCGCCTTAAACACGAAGCCGCAAACGGCAAAAGAAGCGCACAGAGAACGCTGAAGCTTGCCGAAAATTTTGACAAGACAATAACATCTATACTTGTCGGAAACAACGTTGTCAACATTCTTATCTCCTCGCTCGGCACGGTCATCTTCACAAGCCTTTTGGGAGCATCGGGCGTTGCGGTTTCGACCGCCGTTATGACCGTCCTCGTGCTGACATTCGGTGAGATCCTCCCGAAGTCAATGGCAAAGCAGAATGCAGACAGCTACGCCGTCGGAACATCGGGGATCTTAAGCTTTATCTGCTGGATACTTACACCTATCTCGTTCCTCTTTTTACAGCTGCAGAAGCTTATGCAGAAGCTTTTCAAGTCGAAGGAAAATTCTCCGAGCGTTACCGAGGACGAACTCAAATATATCATCGATGAGATCGAAGACGAGGGCGTTCTTGAAAAGAACGAAAGTACCCTCGTTCGCTCCGCACTCGAATTTGACGATACTGCCTGCGAGGAGATACTTATTCCACGTGTAAAGGTCAGCGCCGTTGATATCACCGACAGCATCGAAAAGGTTCGTGATATGTTCATAAATGAGCGGTATTCCCGTCTGCCCGTATATGAAAAAAGCATCGACAATATCATCGGCTTTATCACCGATAAGGACTTTTTCGCACTCTTTTTCAACAACGGCGAAGAAAAGCCCTCTTCGATAGAGGGCATCGTTCAGAAAGCACTTTATGTCCACGAAAGCAAGCTCATCTCCGAGCTTCTTGTCGATATGCAGCGATCAAAGATACACATTGCCGTTGTAAAGGACGACTACGGCGGAACGAGCGGCATCGTTACAATGGAGGATATCATTGAGGAGCTTGTCGGCGAAATTTATGACGAAAATGACGAGGTAGTCCAGAGCATCGTCAGAACGGGCGAGAATATGTACGAGATAAAGGCTGACCTCAGCCTGAGCGATATGCTCGAAAAGCTCGGACTTCCCGAGAATATCATCGATGTCGATTCCTACGACAGCAATACCGTCGGCGGCTGGGCGCTGGAGCTTTTCGGATATATCCCGCCCGTCGGTGCAACAGTTAAAAACGGCATTTTCAGCGTTACCGTCCTTGACGGCGACGAGCGCACCATAAACAAGATCGGTTTAAAAATTGACCGACCGGAAAACACCGATGAAACCTAAGCCGAAAAGGTTTTCGCAAATTTAAAAAATATTAAAAAAATATACATTAAAACTGCCCGATATAATGATATACTAAAGTGTGTATATGTTAATTATTTGTATTTTTATCGGGTGAGGTAATAATGGAGAAAATCAATATCGCTGTCTGCGACGATGACGCAGCTTTCCGCAAAACGCTTGAACTTGAACTTATAAGCTATTCCCGCGAAAATGAGATAGATATGTCTGTAAGAACATTCTCGAACGGACTTGAGCTTCTTATCTCCGAAATAAAATACGACCTTATCTTCCTCGATTACAGTATGGGTATCCTCAACGGCATCGAGGTCGCAAAAAAGCTTCGCGGAAAAGGTGTTCGCTGTCCGATAATCTACGTCACGGGCTACAGCGAGATAGTCTATGATGCGTTCGAGGTCAACGCTTTCCGCTTCATCACAAAGCCTGTCGAACCGGGCGTGCTGAACAAAGCGCTCGATGACTTTATCTTCCAGCTCAAAACGAATAAGCTCGTCAGCTTCGTATCGGACGAAGCTTCAATAACGATGTTCTCCTCCGAGATAGTGTATGTCGAGGGAAAATTCCGCGGCTGTATCGTCCACGCCGCAAAGAAAAGCTATCCGATCTCTCAAAGCTTCGCCGAATTCACCGAGGGACTTGGGGACAGATTTTACAACTGCCACAGAAATATAAGCGTCAATACAGCTTTCATCGACCGTATTGAGGGTTCGTCCGCTGTTCTCACTGACGGAAGAAAGCTCAAAGTCGATAAGCTGAAGCTCACAGAGCTTGCCGAACTTATGGAAAGCTATGACGGCAATTGATACATAATCACAAAAACGCTCCGTTTTTCAGCGGAGCGTTTTATACTTTGAGCAGTCGGCAATATCTATCGTTACCGAGCCGCAAAATTAGAGCTTTTTATAAAATTTATACGAATTGCCTAAAGGGGCTTCCCTATAAGAAAGTATCGTCAGAAGTATCTATCGTTACCGAGCAGCGAAATTAGAGCTTTTTATAAAATTTCATACGAATTGCCTAAAGGGGCTTCCCTTTACATAAAATTAATAAATGAGAAAACGGGAGTATTCGCGAGCAATCGGGAGGATTTCGGAGAATAAAAATATTTGCGGAAAGCTTTCAAAGAAATTTGCTGAAATCTATTGACATTTTGCGGCTTTTGTCGTATTATTTATCTTGAATTAATTTGGGCGAACTTCGTTTTTTCGGGGGTCACCCTTTCTGAAAGGAACGTGAGGATAGGATTGGAGAATAAGCTCAAGCTTTATGGATTTAATAATCTTACCAAGACCTTAAGCTTTAATATTTACGATATCTGCTACGCCAAAAGCCCGAGAGAACAGAAAGACTATATCAACTATATCAACGAACAGTACAACTCCGAAAGACTTACAAGCATTCTCTGTGACGTAACGGAGATGATCGGCGCAACAGTGCTGAATATCTCAAAACAGGATTATGAGCCGCAGGGTGCTTCGGCAACGCTCCTCATCTCGGACGAACACCGCAAAAACGCAGGTATCGACGAATCCTGCAACCTCGGCAATACAATGACAGCGACCGTTGAAAAGGAGAGCATAGCAGGTCACCTCGATAAGAGCCACCTTACCGTGCATACCTATCCCGAATTTCACCCCGATAACGCTATCACAACGTTTCGTGTTGATATCGACGTTTCCACCTGCGGAAAGATCACTCCGCTGAAATCCCTCAACTACCTTATCGGAAGCTTCGACTCAGATATTATAACGATAGACTATAAGGTAAGAGGCTTTACACGCGATGAGCAGGGCAAAAAGCTCTTCATCGACCACAAAATAACCTCCATTCAGGACTATATCGCAAGGGAAACTCTCGAAAAATATGACGCAGTTGACGTTAACGTCTACCAGTCGAACATCTTCCATACAAAAATGATGATAAAGGAGATATTCCTCCAGAACTATCTCTTCAATACCGATACCTATGAGCTTGCGCCGAAGCGCAGACTTGAAATAAACGACGCTCTCCGCCGTGAGATGATAGAAATTTTCAGCGGACAAAACGTATTTTAATTCGTAATGCGTAATTCGTAATGCGTAATTATTTTGGAATACGTGATTTTATTGTTGATCCGTAGGGGCGGATTCTATATCCGCCTGTTGATTTTCATTAATTTATATGCGTTCCACAATAATGTAGGGGACGGGTTTCCCGTCCCGAAAAAACGTTTTGCATTGTTTATAAGCGAAATTCGGCAAAACAAATTAATTCCGCATTCCGAATTCCGAATTAATTTAAGTTCCAAATTTATACAATGGTTGCCTGTAATGTGCGGCGGAAGTGGTAATGAGCCGCTTTCGCCGTTTACTTTATGAAAAGGGTGATAGCTATGAAAAACATAAACGTAAAGCGAATTTTCCTCAATATCGGTCTTACCCTCGCAGTCATAGCCGCAATATTCCTTTTTCATCAGCTCTATGAAAATTTTTTCCTCGTGAAAACTACGGGAACGGTGTTCAGTATGAACGCCGAGCCGAACCTTTTTTATGTTGATGTGAATGGCGAAAAAGAAAATCTTTACTCCTACGGCGTTGAATATATGACCAAGCAGGGGCAGATGTTCCGTGACGATATTTGTGACCGCCGCGGTGAATATAAGATCGGCGATACGGCGGAGCTTTACTATGACAAGCGAGAGCCCGAACACAATGCCTATCCCGAGAATAACCTCTTCTTCATAATTGCGTTCGGCGTTCCTGCGGCTCTGCTGATATATTTCTGCCGCTCGGCGTTCAAAGGCTACAAAACGGAGTACCTCGACCGATATAAGAAAACCGTCATTTTCAGCGTCATATCAGGCTGGATACCGATACTTTATTATATATGGTATAAGTTCTATTTCACGCCCTCGGGCGAACTGTTTGCGGGACTTGGCGAGGCTCTTATGTGTATCTTCCTTTTCGCCGCCGTGCCGATAGTAAATATAATAGTATGGATAATTTCTGCGGCGGTATATGCAAAAAACCAATCAAAAACTTTACAAAAAATCAAGCAAAAACTCTGATATATGGTTTTTGCGCAGATTTTTTATCTTTAGTTTTATTGGTTTTTAGCATTACTGCCATAAACAAAGAAAACTTGAAAGAAGTGTTGATAAAAATGGATCAGCATAACGCTCCGATATATGAAGCTCTCCTCCGATACCGTGATGCAAGGATAGTTCCGTTCGATGTGCCCGGTCACAAGCACGGTAAGGGTAATCCTGCACTCACGGAATTCCTCGGAAAAACGTGTATGGAAGTCGATGTGAACTCGATGAAGCCGCTCGATAACCTTATCCACCCCGTTTCCGTCATAAAGGACGCTGAAACCCTCGCCGCCGAAGCTTTCGGGGCAAGACACTGCTTCTTTATGGTAGGCGGAACGACTTCCGCAGTGCAGACAATGGTTTTATCCGTCTGCAAATCGGGGGATAAGATAATAATGCCGCGAAACGTTCACCGAAGCGCGATAAATGCGCTTATCCTCAGCGGCGCAGTGCCGGTTTATGTAAACCCCGGAGTAAACGAGCGCCTCGGTATCCCTCTCGGAATGTCCGTCCGTGATGTCGAAGCCGCAATAAAGGCAAACCCCGATGCAAAAGCCGTTCTCGTCAACAACCCGACCTATTACGGAATATGCTCGAACCTCCGCAGTATCGTCCGCATCGCACACGAACACGGAATGGCTGTACTCGTTGACGAAGCGCACGGAACGCACTTCTATTTCGGCGAGGGTATGCCGCTCTCCGCTATGGCGGCAGGAGCAGACCTTGCCGCAGTTTCGATGCATAAATCGGGCGGTTCGCTCACGCAGAGCAGCTTCCTCCTCGTAGGCGAAAACGCCAAAGTCACCGAGGGTCACGTCCGTGCCGTAATAAACATCACGCAGACAACGAGCGCATCGTATCTGCTCCTTTCCTCACTCGATATTTCACGAAGAAACCTCGCTCTTGACGGAAAAAACATCGTCCGCAAGGTCGTTGAAACGGCGAATTATGCCCGTCAGGAGATAGGCAAGATAGGCGGCTACTGCGCATTTTCGGACGCACTCGTAAACGGCGATGATATCTATGATTTCGATATGACAAAGCTTTCCGTTCACACCCGTGACATCGGACTTGCAGGAATTGAAGTATATGACAAGCTCCGTGACATTTACGATATCCAGATAGAATTCGGCGATATCGGAAATATTCTTGCATACATCTCCGCAGGCGATATGTGGAAAGACATAGAGCGCCTTGTTGCGGCACTCGCCGAGATAAAGCGCCGCTTCTCAAAGGACAAGTCGGGAATGCTCGACCACGAATACATAAATCCGCAGGTCGTTCTCACTCCGCAGGAGGCTTTCTACGGTGAGCAGGTCTCGCTCCCGATAGAGCAGAGCGCAGGCAGAGTAAGCGGCGAGTTCGTAATGTGCTATCCTCCGGGAATACCTATCGTTGCTCCGGGTGAGCTTATCACTGAGGAGATACTCGATTACATTCGCTACTCCAAAGAGCGCGGCTGTTCAATGACGGGTACGGAGGACATGAATATGGAGAGGATAAAGGTACTTAAATAAATTCGGAATTAGGAATTCGGAATTCGGAATGCGGAATTATTTTAATGCGTAATGCGTAATGCGTAATTCGTAATGCGTAATGCGTAATTATTTTGATTTGAGATTTCCTTATAAAACCTTAAATACTGTAGGGGACGGGTTTCCCGTCCCGTGCAGTTATACAAATATTTTGTAAAACAGAATTCCGTAGGGGCGGATTCTATATCCGCCCGTTTCAATATCATACAAACGGAAAGGAGAATTTTGATGGAATTGTGGTACAGCGAAATGCACACCAAGGACGTTAAAATGTCCATACGAATAGACAAACAGCTTTGCAGTGAGCAAAGCGAATTTCAGCGCATCGATGTTTTTGATTCACCCGAATTCGGCAGGTTCTTAACGCTTGACGGAATTATGATGCTCACCGAAAAGGACGAGTTCATCTATCACGAAATGATAACTCACGTTCCTATGGCATCGAACCCCGACATAAAAAAAGTCCTCGTTATCGGTGCAGGCGACGGCGGCACTATCCGCGAGCTTACCCGATATGAGAGCATCGAACATATCGATATGGTCGAGATTGACGAGCGCGTTGTCGAGGTTTCAAAGCAGTATCTCCCGCAGACTGCCTGCAGGCTCGATGACCCGAGAGTTCATATTTTTTATGATGACGGACTTCGCTTCGTCCGCAGAAAGCACAACGAATACGACCTTATCATCGTTGACAGCACCGACCCGTTCGGACCGGGGGAGGGGCTTTTCACGAGCGAATTCTACGGCAACTGCTATGACGCTCTCACCGAGAACGGTATCCTCGTAAATCAGCACGAAAGCCCTTATTACCCCGACGATGCAAAGGCTATGCAGAGGGCGCACAAGCGTATTCGCGAGCTTTTCCCGATCTGCGGAGTATATCAGGCGCATATCCCGACCTATCCCTCGGGACACTGGCTCTTCGGCTTCGCTTCAAAGACAGTCAAGCCGCTTGGATTCGATGCCAACAGGTGGAACGCCCTCGGCATAAAGACGAGATACTACAACACCGAGCTTCACAAAGGCTCATTCGCAATACCAAACTATGTAAAGGAGCTGCTTGACAATGCAGTCTGAAAGAAACGCTTTTATCGCTTGTGACGGCGAATATGACCGCTCGAAGATAGTCATTTTCGGCGCACCGTTCGACAGTACGACTTCCTACCGTCCCGGCACACGCTTCGGCGCAAAGGCTATCCGTCAGGAAAGCTACGGCATCGAAACCTATTCGCCCTATCAGGACAAAGACCTCACCGACTATACATACTATGACGCAGGGGACATCGAGCTTTGCATAGGCTCGTCCGACCTTGCGCTCGATCAGATAACGGAGCTGACGGGAGAAATCCTCACCGACGGAAAAATGCCGCTTATGCTCGGCGGCGAACACCTTGTAACGCTCGGCGCAGTAAGAGCCGTCAAGGAAAAGTATGACGACCTCTACATCGTCCAGTTTGACGCTCACGCCGATCTCCGTGACGATTATCTCGGTGTGAAGAATTCCCATGCCTGCGTAATGCGCCGCTGCTACGAGCTTGTCGGCGAAAAGCACATCTATCAGCACGGCATAAGAAGCGGCGAACGCACCGAATTCGCTTTCGCCAAGGAGCATACTGTAATGAATCCGTTCAGCCTTGACGGAATCGACAGTATGGTTGCAGATTTAAAGGGCAAAAATGTCTACCTTACGATAGATATGGACGTTCTCGACCCGTCCGAATTCCCAGGAACGGGTACGCCCGAAGCAGGCGGCACGCGTTACACTGAGCTTCTGGCTGCGCTTATGAAAATGAAAGGTCTTAACATCGTCGGCGCAGATATGAACGAGCTTTCGCCGCCGTATGACCCGAGCGGCATCTCGACAGCTCTCTGCTGCAAGCTCCTCCGTGAGCTGCTTCTGATGCTGTCCTAAAGGGACTTTCCCCTGTAATTTCGGCATAAAACGCCCGAATAACGTTTTATGCTTGGCTTTGGAGTTTTTATGGAAGAAAAAATTGAAAATACCGAAAAGCTGACCCTTATTGAAAGGATAAAGGGCAACAGCTATGGGCGAATTTCGCTCTCATTCGCAAAATGGTTCATTCCGTCCATTATCGTCGGACTTGCGGTGGGCGTTGTCGGCGCATTTTTCGGAAAAGCACTCAGCTTTGCGACAACATTCCGCACGGGACACCATTTTATGGTGCTTCTTCTGCCGATAGCTGGTCTGCTGCTCGTTTTCGTCTACAATATCACGAAAATGTCCGATGATAAAGGCACAAATACGATAATACTCGCCGCAAGAGCGGAGTCGGAGGTAAAATTCCGTCAGGCACCGCTCATCTTCATCGCAACGTTCATCACGCACCTCTTCGGAGGTTCGGCAGGACGTGAGGGAGCGGCTCTCCAGATAGGCGGAGCGCTCGTTTCGCCGCTGAAAAAGCTTTTCAAAATGGACGAACGTGACGGCTCGATACTTATAATGTGCGGTATGAGCGCAGGCTTTGCGGCTCTGTTCGGAACGCCTGTTGCTTCGGCGGTTTTCGCGGTCGAAGTCACTATCGTTGCGGCGGCACAGTATTCCGCGCTCGTGCCGTGTATGATATCGGGCGTGACCTCCGCAATGACCGCAAAGGCACTCGGCGCAGAGGCTGAAAGCTTCATCGTCAGCGGAGTTCCGACCCTTTCTGCGGAAAATGCAGTTCAGATGCTCCTCGTTATCGTCCTCGGTATGGCGTGTGCGGCGGTAAGCGTACTTTTTTGCAGCGTTATACATAAATCGGGCGAATTATATGCAAAATATATCAGAAACCCCTATTTCCGTGTCGCAGCGGGCGGACTTATAGTAGCCGTCCTGACCGTTCTCCTCGGAACGACCGACTACAACGGCGCAGGCATGGACGTTATAAAGCGTGCGTTCACGGGCAATGCCGACCCCATGGCATTCCTGCTGAAAATGCTCTTTACGGCAATCACCCTCGGCTGCGGCTTCAAGGGCGGCGAGATCGTACCGAGCTTCTTTGTCGGCTCAACGTTCGGCTGCGTTTTCGGCGGATTTATCGGACTTGACCCGTCATTCGGCGCAGCAGTCGGACTTATCGCAGTTTTCTGCGGCGTTACGAACTGCCCGTTCGCTTCGATAATTCTGAGCTGCGAGCTTTTCGGCATGAACGGACTGCCTTTCTACGCAGCCGCTATCGCAATAAGCTATATGCTCTCGGGCTACACGGGACTTTACAGCGCACAGAAATTCCACCAGTCCAAGGCAAAGCCCGTAAAGCACCACAACAAAAGTTGACAAAACTGATACTAATTCTCGATCAACCTATAGACAAACTCTCGGCTATAATAAGTTCATTCTGCGTCAAGCTCCCTTGCCAGGCGACAGCCTGTCTGCGGTCGCTTTCCTTGACTGAACTTATTCTATCTGTCGATTTTGTCTATAGAACGATCGAGAATTAGTATGAAAAAACGGAGGTTTTTTAATGGCAAGATTAAGACGGTCGGGGGAAGATTACCTCGAAACCATACTTGTTTTAAGCAAGAGAAACGACGTTCGTTCGGTCGATATCGCCCGTGAAATGGAGCTTTCAAAGCCGAGCGTTTCAAGAGCGGTCGGTCTGCTGAAAAACGGCGGCTTCATCACTGTTGACAAGAACGGTTATATATCCCTCACCGAGGACGGCAAGAAGCAGGCGGAACGCATCTACGAGCGCCATACCGTCCTTACCGAGTGGCTCGTCAGCATCGGCGTTGACGAGGGATCGGCAGCCGAAAATGCCTGCCGCCTTGAACACGATTTCAGCGACGAGGTCTTCGCCAAGCTCAAAGCCGACATCGAAAAAAGAAAAGCATAACGCTGTTATTTTATGGGAAAATATCCGCTTTGCAGCAGACGTAAAAGCTGTTTGGAATTATGCGGAAGAAAACGTTCCCATTTACAAAAAAATTCATATAATTCCAAAAAAATTAATGTATCGGTATTGACAAAACTTTAACAATGTGATATTATATTAATGGGTCGGGGAAGAAGTATCCTCTGACCCCGAAGAAAATGCCCAGAATTATTAATTTAATATAGGGAAAAACGCAGAAATGCGCTTAAACCTAAAAATCAAATCGGGAGGAAATTTGAAAATGGCAGACAAGAAAACTACCGCAGCTGCTGAAGCACCAAAGGTTGAAACCGCTGAAATGATCAACGGCCTTGTTGCTAACGCAAAGAAAGCTCTTGAAGAATTCATGAAGCTTGATCAGGCTCAGGTCGACAAGATCACAAAGGCTATGGCTCTTGCAGGTCTTTCCGCTCAGAGCGAACTCGCAAAGATGGCTATCGAAGAAACAGGCAGAGGTATCTACGAGGATAAGGTTACAAAGAACATCTTCTCCACAGAATACATCTGGCACTCCATCAAGCACGAAAAGACAGTCGGCATCATCGAAGACAACATTGATGAAAGCTACGTTGAGGTTGCTGAACCTCTCGGAATCGTCTGCGGTGTTACACCTACAACAAACCCGACTTCCACAACAATGTTCAAGTCTATCATCTGTATGAAGACCAGAAACCCGATCATCTTCGGTTTCCACCCATCCGCACAGCAGTGCTCCAAGAGAGCTGCTGAGATCGTTCGTGACGCTGCTATCAAGGCTGGCGCTCCCGAAAACTGCATTCAGTGGATCGAATATCCTTCCATCGAAGCAACAGGTCTTCTCATGAACCACCCTGACGTTGCAACTATCCTCGCAACAGGCGGTCCGGGAATGGTTAAGGCTGCTTATTCCGCAGGTAAGCCTGCACTCGGCGTTGGCCCGGGCAACACACCTTGCTATATCGAAAAGTCTGCAAACGTTAAGCAGGCTGTTAACGACCTCATTCTTTCCAAGTCCTTCGATAACGGTATGATCTGCGCATCTGAGCAGGCTGCTATCATCGACCAGGAGATCTATGATGAGGCTGTTGGCTTCATGAAGTATCACGGCTGCTATTTTGCAAAGCCTGAAGAAGTTCAGAAGATCCAGGATACAATTATCGACACAGAAAAGATGGCTGTACGTCCTTGGGTCGTTGGTCAGTATCCTTGGCAGATCGCTGAAAAGGCAGGCATCACAATTCCTAAGGAAACAAAGGTACTCTGCGTTGAGATCGGCGGCACAGACGCTAACAAGTATCCTCTCGCACTCGAAAAGCTTTCTCCTGTACTTGCAATTGTTAAGTCTGATACACACGAGCACGCTTTCGAGCTCTGCAAGGAAATGCTCAAGCACGGTGCAGGTCATACAGCAGTTATCCACACATCTGATGATGAACTCGCTGACCTCTACGGCGAATCAATGAATGCAAGCCGTATCGTTGTTAACTCTCCTGCATCCTTCGGTGCTATCGGTGACGTTTACAACTCCATGGCTCCTTCCCTTACACTCGGCTGCGGTTCTTACGGTAAGAACTCCGTTTCCGAGAACGTTACAGCTAAGAACCTCATCAACGTTAAGAAGATCGCTAAGAGAAGACTTAACATGCAGTGGTTCAAGGTTCCTGAAAAGATCTACTTCGAACCGGGCGCTGTTCAGTACCTCGCTAAGATGCCTGAGATCCACAGAGTTATGATCGTAGCTGACCCCGGAATGGTTCAGTTCGGCTATGTTGACAGACTCACATATCAGCTCAATAAGAACGAAAATCACCCCGTTATCGAGATCTTCAGCGAAGTTGAGCCTGATCCTGACCTTACAACAGTTCGTAAGGGTACAGGCGTTATGAACTCCTTCCAGCCTGACTGCATCGTTGCTATCGGCGGCGGTTCCGCAATGGACGCTGCAAAGGCAATGTGGCTCTTCTATGAGAACCCCGATGCTGACTTCATCGGCATGGCTCAGAAGTTCATGGATATCCGTAAGAGAGTTTACAAGTTCCCGAAGATGGGTAAGAAGGCTAAGCTTGTCTGCGTACCTACAACTTCCGGTACAGGTTCTGAAGTTACTTCCTTCGCAGTAATTTCCGATAAGTCCAAGAACATGAAGTATCCTCTCGCTGACTACGAGCTCACTCCTGATATCGCTATCGTTGACCCTGAGTTCGTTTACACAGTTCCTAAGGCTTCCACAGCATTCACAGGACTTGACGTTCTCACACACGCTATCGAAGCTTACGTTTCTGTTCTTGCAACAGACTATACAGACGCTCTCGCACTCCACGCTATCAAGCTCGTATTTGAGTATCTCCCTGATTCCTACAAGACAGCTGATAAGCTTGCAAGAGAGAAGATGCACAATGCTTCCTGTATCGCAGGTATGGCATTCACAAACGCATTCCTCGGTGTAAACCACTCCCTCGCTCATAAGCTCGGCGGTGAGTTCCACATTCCTCACGGACTTGCAAACGCATACCTCCTCCCACACGTTATCGAATACAACGGTCAGCAGACACCTACAAAGTTCGCTGCATGGCCTAAGTACGATCACTATATCGCTCCTGAGCGTTATGCTGAGATCGCTAAGCTCATGGGCTTCGTTCCTCAGAATGCAACAGTTGAACAGGGCGTAAAGGCACTTGCTGAAGCAGTAAGAAAGCTCATGAAGGAAGTTAATATTCCTCTCTCCATTTCCGAAGCAGGCAAGACAGACAGCAGATCCTACATCGATCCTAAGGTATACGACAATGCAATTGAAATGCTTGCATACAAGGCATTCGATGACCAGTGTACAACTGCTAACCCAAGACTCCCAAGAATTGACGAGCTCAAGGAACTCCTCAGACTTGCATACTATGGTAAATAATTTACCAGTAAATAATTTACCGGCAAATAATCCGTTAGCAGCATAAAAGCTAATAATGACCGCCTCCGTTGTGAAAACGGAGGCGGTTTTTGTATAATATAAAAATTTTTTCTCATAATAATCCCGAATAAATTCTTTTCGGAGGTTATTATGGCTAAAAAAATTTCTCGGAATACTTTTATTATGGAATCCTCGCCATCCATTCACAGCTATGCTTCGATCGTCGGCAAAATGGAGTCGGAAGGTCCGCTCGGTTCTTACTTCGATGAGTGCGTGGAGGACGGATATCTCGGGCAGTCAACATGGGAAAAGGGCGAAAGTGAGCTTGTCAGGCGTGCGCTTGCCCTTGCGATAAAAAAGGGCGGTCTGTCCACTCACGATATCGACTATATGTTTGCGGGCGACCTGCTTAACCAGTGCATAGGTTCAACTTACGGTCTGCGTGATTTTGAGATACCGCTTCTCGGCATCTACGGTGCTTGCTCCACGATGTCGGAGGGACTTGTTCTGTCCTCGCTTATGACCGACAGCGGCATCGGCGGAAAGGTCGCAGCGGTAACTTCGTCACATTTCTGCTCGGCAGAGCGACAGTTTCGTTTTCCGCTTTCCTACGGCGGAGTGCGAACTCCGACTGCTCAGTGGACCTGCACGGCTTCGGGCGCAGTCATTGTTTCGGAAAAAGCTTCAGCACCGTTTATCCGCGCTGTCACTATCGGAAAGATCGTTGACCTCGGCGTGACCGATGCGAACAATATGGGCGCGGCAATGGCTCCTGCGGCGGCGTATGTCATCAAGCAGTTCCTTGACGATACGGCAATGCAGCCCGGCGACTTTGATGCTGTCATTACGGGCGACCTCGGACTTGTCGGCAGTGAGCTTCTTATCGAGCTTCTTCAAAAAGAAAACATTGATATCAGCAAACAGCATAAAGACTGCGGATCGATGATGTTCGACCGTGAAAATCAGGACGTTCACGCAGGCGGTTCGGGCTGCGGCTGCTCAGCATCGGTGCTTTGCGGATACTTTCTTGACAAGGTGAAAAACGGCACACTGAAAAACATTCTCTTCTGCGCAACGGGCGCACTTATGTCAACGACCGCCTCGCAGCAGGGCGAAAGCATACCCTCGATATCCCACGCCGTCTTTATTTCGCACGAATCGCGCTTCAAAGAAAACACTTGAAAAAAACGTCCTCCTATGTTATAATATTATAGGCAAAGCCACACGAAAATTCTTGGTTTCGCACGGTTTTGCCTATATTTTTCATCTAAAAAGGTGATATTATGACAAAGACGGAAGTTATCGCATATGCACTCACGCTTTCGGGCGCGGCGGCGGATTCGCCGTTTGAAAATGACGGTGAAACGGTCGTGCTTCGCCACTCGGACAGCGGAAAATGGTTCGGGCTGATAATGCAGCTCAACGGAAAGTATATCGTCAACCTTAAATGCGAACCGATGAATGCGGATTTTCTGCGCTCTGTGTATGAGGGCGTAACTCCCGCTTATCACATGAATAAAACGCACTGGAACTCGGTCATTTTAGGCTCGGACGTACCCGATGACGAAATAAAGCGAATGATCGATGACAGCTTTTATCTTACAAAAAAGTCGGTAAGGAGGAAGAAAAGTGACGGAGAATAACTATTCAATAAAAATCCCAGAGTATGAGTATTTTCAGATGGGCGGTCATTACAGCGGCTCAAAACGAGGAATGAATTTCGACGATTTCAATTTTCATATCGTGCCGAAAGACGAAATTAAAGTCGATGTCTGGTATGGCGTGAAATGCTATGACCTTTCAGAAATGGTTGACGGAAAAGTTTTCGGGCAGAGCAATGACGGCTATCACCAAATGCTCGACTGGATAGAAGAGCAGTATCAGATCTGGCTCAAAGACCACAAACTCCGCCCGTCGAAGCTCGGTTATTATTCAAAGGAAAAGGAACTCCCGAAATGGCTCACGGACGAGTGGGAAAAGCAGGGGATCAAGAGAAATTAGGAATTCGGAATGCGGAATTATTTTTGTTCCGCATATTTATCGCGAAGCAGTTTTCGGCGCATTTTTTGTATGGTTTATCGTATAACAAAACGCCCATGATTTTATCTTTTTCTGATAAAATCATGGGCGTTCATTTACTCCATGATGGCTTGCGGTGCGGTACGGACAAAGCGATATTGCCATAATTGTGTTTTTTCAACGGGCGGATATAGAATCCGCCCCTATGATTTTACGGTGATTTTCGGAACAAAATAATTCCGCATTCCGAATTCCTAATTCCGAATTTAATTAAACTCGTGCATAATTTTTTCGGCTTCACGGCGGAGAGTTTCCTCGTCCGTTATTTTGTCAACGTTTTTCATTATCGCACCGCGGACATAATCGGGCAGCGAGCCGTAAAAAATTTTCGCCGAGCTGCTCTCCGATAAAAGCTTGTCGAGTCCTTTTTCCATTTTTATCACCTCAGGATTATTATTTCCAAGGCAATAAAAAATATACTTGCTTAATTGTACATATCGTACTGTGTGCCGATAAAAGCTTTGACTTCTTCGATTCTCGCCGTGCCGTCGTCATAACCCATCTGCCACGTTTCGCGAAGCTTTTCCGTGCTTTTTTCAAGGCTGTCAAGCTTTATCTTCGGGCGGAAAATAAGCGCTTTTCCGCGGCGTTCAAGCTCTCTGCAGAATTCCGTCTGACGGTTGTAAATTCTGTGACGGTCGAGCAGAAGCATTTCGATCTCGGGAAATTTCTTGCGGATAAGCTGGCTCATTATGATGTTGCCTTTGCCGCATTTTTTGACGAAACCCTCAGGCTGTGTGAGAATAATGACATTTTTTGTGCAGCCGTCCTTTATCGCAGGCTTTATCGGTATCGGGCAGGAAAGTCCGCCGTCATAGTAGAAATTTCCGTCAAGCTCGGCAGGAGGGAAAAGTCCGGGAATAGAGCAGGACGCACGGAGATATTTGAAGTCCGTACCGTTTTCCAGTCCGTTTTTGCACTCGAATTTTCCCGTAGCTGCGTTGGTAACGCCTACTTTGAGTTCACCTTTGTATTTATAAAAAGTATCATAATCGAATGGGACAAGCTTGTTCGGAATTTCGCCGAAAACAAAGTCAAGTCCGAAACAGCTTTTGCAAATGCGGAAATTTCTTGCGCCGATATATCGCTTGTCGCTGCGGTAGTTATCCATAATTTCACGATTTCTCGCAAACTGCTTTGAAACGTAGGAAACACCGTTCGATATGCCTGCCGAAACACCTATTATATATGGAAATTCAACGCCGTTTTCAAGAAAAGCGTCCATAACGCCTGCCGAATAAACGCCGCGGAATGTTCCGCCCTCAAGTACAAGTCCAACTTTGTTTGTTGCATTTTCACCCATATTTTCACGCTCCGTTTATGTTATATCGTTGTTGTTTTCATCGAGAAAAAGATACTCGCTCGGGATATCTTCATTATACCATATAAAAGGATATTCGCTTACCTCAATATTGTGAACGCCGCTCGGATCGGTGATCTTCAGCGTTTTGCAGTCCTTATTATTGATGATGAAAGCATAGCCGTGCCATTGGAGCGCGGCGATGTCTTTTCCGCAGTCGATAGGCTTGAAAGTTTGTTTGAATTCGCAGCCGCCGTTGGCTTCAATACATTCCATAGGAAGGTAATAGTGCGATTGGTACTCATTTCCCGAGATGAACCAGAGCAGGGAATAGCTGTCATTTTGACATTTTCCTGCAAAGCTTATATCGGTGTTTTCGGCATCGGAGATAGGTATTTCTTTTCGTGCTTTTTTGATAAGATCATCTGTGGTTTTCATTTTTCCGCAGGCGGATAATAAAAGGACAGACGCAAGTATCGTAAAGAGAAGCTTTTTCATGGTGTTCCTCCAAAATCAAGGCTTTTGTAAAAAATAAGACCTATTCATCGGAATAAGTCTTATCGCATTTTAACCGTGTGATTTCATCTTTTCAAGTCCGAAGAGAACTTCATTTATAGCAAAGTTATCCTTAAGGTCACGCACATCGTTTTCGATAACAACAAGGCGACCCGAATTCTGGACCTGCATTTCAGTAAGTGTTCTGATAGCAGGTGAAACCTCATTTTCAAGTGTGATCTTGATGCTCTTGACATCTTTTTCGAGGGTATCCTGTTTCGCTTCAACGTTATCCAGCTTTTTATCAAAGTTGTCCTGTCTGCCTTCAAAGCCAGCCATTCTTTCATCAAACTTATCCTGTCTGCCTTCAAAGCCAGCCATTCTCGCGTCAAACTTATCCTGTCTGCC
>UMDR01059433.1_pt1 | contig 65057 bp, 68 predicted proteins | sample 1964541 | NCBI WGS metagenome assembly UMDR01 (sample SAMEA4835999, study PRJEB28245) | human gut metagenome | biome: gut microbiome; material: fecal sample | place: Denmark | collected 2008 | reverse complement strand
AGCGGCGGCGGTTCTTGCGGTATCCTCCGTCACAGTCATGGCAATCAATGGCATGTTCTCCAAAACGGTTGAGCAGAGCGAGGATACGCTGAGCTACAAGCTGGAATTTAACTACGAGCTGACGCCAAATGTGATAGATACAGAGCCGGGATATGTTCCGGAGGGATATGAGCAGCAGCCGGGGCATAAACTCACCTGGTGCGCGGATGGCTCCTGGCAGAATGGTTTTACCATATATACCGTCACGGCAAACTATCTGGATCAGCAGTCGGGGCTGCTGGATGTGGACAACGTTGAGAATATCGAAAAAACCACGATCAACGGTATGGAGGCGCACCTGATCACACTGAAAGGCGCTGCAGCCAAAGGATCAAAGTATATGGATAAGCGCATTTATCTGTTCAATGAGAACGATGGGTTTGTATGTATTCTTTTTGGCGGAAACGATCTTTCTATGGAAGAGCTGGTGAAGGTGGCGGAAGGACTGCAGTTCACAAAGCAGGAGGAAACGCTGGAATACATGAGTGCAGAGGATTTGGAAGCGCAGGAGAAAATGATCGAGGAGAGCATTGCGCAGGAGAATGAGGAGCAGCAGGCGAAACTGGAAGCCGGCGTGCCGCAGAAATATATTTATGATGTCGGGGAGAGCTTTGAGATAAAGAATATGTTTGTGGATCCGGAGCAGGAAAAAGATGTCAACACAACCCGGATTGCGGTAAAGAGTGCAGAGGTCATCGACTCCATTGCAGATTATCCGCAGGAAAACTTTTTTAATTACGATGAGGACCTTGCGCCGAAGATCAATGAGGACGGCACGGCAACTTCTTATGCAAGAGTTACCGGTGATGGCGAAGACGATGCGGAGGAGACAACGGAAAATGTAAACCGTAAATTCTTAAAGGTTACGCTTACCGCAGAAAATATCAGCGACGCGGCGATCGATTTCTGGGCGGGTGCTCCGCAGATGGCATATCTGGAGCCGGTTGAAGAGAGTAACTATAAGTATGACACTACCTCGACAATGCCGCTTAACGGGTGGTCGGAGAGCATTGGCTATGATGGCAGGGCAATTTACTTTGACCAGTCGCCGTATGCAGGAAAACTGAATCCGCATTTCTTCTACCGCGATCTGGAAGCAGGGGAAACCCTGGAGTACACCCTGCTCTTTGCGGTCGACGAGGACAGACTGGAAAACCTCTATCTCGTATGGGGTACGAATGGAATGGTTATCCCGGAGGAGGGCGAGACCTACACAGAGCGCTACGTGCGGATGAATGTGGGATAATATGCCGGCAGGGCACAGCAATTAAAGAGCAGTGAGAATATATGACATACGGGGGACGCTTCAGAAATGGAGCGTCCCCTGTTTGCAGATTCACCTGTTGATTTTGGAAAGTGAAATGCGGATATTTTTGACGCTATGGAAATGCAGGGCTTTTTATGCTATACTGATCGGGTAATACAGCCGGGCGTTCAAAGCAGGAGAAATGGTGGTGGGAGATGTGAAAAACTTAAAAGAAGAGACTTCCGATTTGAAAAAGCAGCAAAAGGAAGAACCACAAAAGTATTTCCAGGAGGCGCTGGCGGATTTTGTACATGACGCAGCCAGCGGCGATGCGATCCGCCACCTCTGCGATCTGGGCTATACGACGGACGCTATTATGAAACAGCTCACCTTTCCAACGCCCCGCGAGCGGGTGGAAAAAACGGTGTACCGGCACTTGACGGAGCGCGGCATTCTGCGGGAAAGCCTGCCGGAGCATGCGCGGGAAATCAGCACGGAAGGGCTTTCGGAGCGTGCGCTTTGGGCGCTGCTGCAAAAAGAGATTTTAAGAAGCGGGGAAGAAAACGTTTATGTCTCCTGTCCCTTTGGAACGATCCGGCGGGACCGGGAAGCGCGTCTCTCGCGGATGCTTTCCTGCCTTACGGGACGCGAGCGTGAGTATCTGCTTGGCATCCCCTGGAAACCCGCCGTCATGTATCACCGGCTGAACAGCCGGATGCTGGAAATTTCGGTCAGCCTTGCGCTGTATTCCGATGCGGAGATGAGATTTTATGTATGGAAAGAAACAATATGAGACGTATAGCAATCTCCGCGGCCTGCACATTGCCCGGACAGCTTCAGCCGGATACCAGGGCAGTGCAGACCGCGGAGGATTTTCTGGCGGGAACAGACAGTGTTACCGCGTATATCTGTGAGCAAAAAAGATAGCCGGCATCATCCCATATAAATGGTTACATGATACTCCGTCTTTCCCTCCTCAAGCGGAATCAGATTTCCTTCTATTTCCCTGCCGTCAACGATTATCTTCTGCACGCCTTTCTGCACGCCGTCCGGCTTCTGCACGTCGATGTAGTAGGCGGCTCCCCGGAATTTGCGGACCAGCCGGAAGCTTCCGAAATCCGACGGCACGCAGGGATCGATGATCAGACCGTCACAGGAGGGCTGCACGCCGAGGATCGCCTGGGAAACATTGACAAAGGTCCATGCGGCGGTGCCGGTCAGCCAGCTGTTTTTCGCTTCACCGTGATAATAAGCGTCCGCGCCCGCAACCATCTGGGAATAGACATAAGGCTCTGTCCGATGGATTTCGCTGATGCTTTCCAGGTAAGACGGACAGGTTTTCCGGTAAACCTCAAATGCCCGGTCGCCGCGGCCGATCACGGTTTCCGCGATGGATATCCAGGGATTGTTGTGACAGAAGATACCGGCGTTTTCCTTATATCCAGGCGGGTAGGAGGAAATTTCTCCGAGATTCAGATAATACCGGGTATAGGCGGGCTGCAGGATCATAATACCGTATTTTGTATCCAGCCGTTCTTTTACGGAATCCAGCGCTTTTTCCGCAAGCCCTTCTTTTACGCCGATCCCTGCCATGACGCAGAAGCCCTGCGGCTCGATGTAGATCTGCCCTTCCTCGCATTCTCTGGAGCCGACCTTTTGCGACTGGGCGTCATAGGCGCGAAGGAACCATGCGCCGTCCCAGCCTGCGTCAAGGACTGCCTGATACATTTCTTCCGCCGCTTTCTGTGCTTCTGCTGCAAGCTCCGGTCTTCCGGTACGGCGGCAGATATCGGCAAATTCCCTGCCGTATTTTACAAACATGCCTGCGATAAACACCGACTCCGCAACCGGACCCTCGGACGGTCCCGTGGTCTGGAAGGCTTCCCCGGGTTCTTTCGAGAAACAGTTCAGGTTCAGACAGTCGTTCCAGTCTGCGCGCCCGATAAGGGGAAGGTTGTGCGGACCCAGATGCGTGCGGGTAAAAGTAAAAGAGCGGTGCAGATGCTCAAAGAGCGGCTGCGCTTTGTCCTCCTGATTATCAAAGGGAACCATTTCTTCAAGAATCTGGAAATCGCCAGTCTCCTTCAGGTACGCGGATACCGCGGCGATCAGCCACAACGGATCATCGTTAAAGCCGCTTCCGATATCCAGATTGCCTTTCTTTGTGAGCGGCTGGTACTGGTGATAGGCGCTTCCGTCCTCAAACTGCGTGGCGGCGATATCGAGGATGCGCTCCCTTGCCCGTTCCGGGATCAGATGGACGAAGCCGAGAAGATCCTGGCAGGAATCGCGGAAGCCCATGCCGCGTCCGGTGCCCGCTTCATAATAAGAGGCGGAGCGGGACATATTGAATGTGATCATGCATTGATACTGGTTCCAGATATTTGCCATACGGTTGATGTGCGGATTGCCGCTTTCCACCGAAAATCTGGAGAGAAGGTCGTCCCAGTAAGCGTTCAGCTCTTTAAAAGCAGCTTCCACCCGCTCAGTGGTCGAGAAACGGTTAAGGAGCGCGCGGGCGCCATCTTTGCGGAGGACGCCGGGGGCTTCCCACTTCTGATCCTCCGGATTTTCACAGTATCCGAGCAAAAAGACAAAATCTCTTTCCTCACCCGGCGCAAGCGTGAGATTGATCTGGTGGCTTGCAATGGGATACCATCCGCTGGCGATGGAGCCGCGGCATTTCTTTTCTCTTACAGCCTGCGGGAACGCGTTGCTCTCATTGTGACCGAGGAAAACATCGCGGCTGGTGTCGAAGCCATCGACTTCTGTGTTGACGCCAAAGAAGCTGTAATGTCTCCGGCGCTCGCGGTATTCCGTCTTGTGGTAGATCGTGCTTCCCTCTATCTCCACCTCGCCGATGCTCAGGTTTCTCTGGAAATTGTTCATATCATCCACGGCATTCCAAAGACAAAATTCCACATAAGAAAAAAGAGAAATATCCTTGTTCCCGGAAGAATTGTTTTTCAATTTTATGTGATTAATCTCACAGGCGGCGTCAACGGGAACAAAGGCAAGAAGTTCTGCCGCCAGATCGTTTTTGGAGGAACGGAACCGGCTGTAGCCCATCCCGTGACGGCATTCGTAGGAGTCTGCCGGGGTTTTGGAGGGCATTGTTCCGGGATTCCAGATGGTTCCGTTGTCGTTAATGTAATAATACTTTCCGTTGGAATCAAGCGGAATGGAATTATAGCGATATCTGGTAATGCGCAGCAGCTTTGCGTCCTTGTAGAAGCTGTAGCCGCCGCAGGTATTGGAAATTAAGGAGAAAAAGTCCTGCGTCCCCAGGTAATTGATCCATGGAAGGGGAGTGTCAGGCGTCGTGATAACGTACTCTTTTGCCGCATCATCAAAATAACCGAAATTCATAGTGAAACCTCCTGCGTTTTTATCGCGATTTAGGAAAATACAGAAAAATAATATACGAAAACGAAATAGTTTAGAAAATAATTTGTGAAAAAAGAATATTAGTCCCTTATTGCCTCCAGTATATAAGAAATAAAGAAAAAATGCAATATTTTTTCTAAAAATAAAGGCAGAAAAATTGGGATGGGATGCTTGCGACTCATTACGAAAAATTTCGTTAAAATATATAATTTTTTTGCGTAATAGCAATAAAAACGGGGCGATCTTTTTGTGTAATTGAGCGAAAATATATAAAACGCACAAAAATCGAAAAAAATAGCTTGATTTTTTGTACGAAAGAGAATAAAATGAGCGTACGAAAACGATTTAGGAAAAACAGAGAAGAAAGAGCAGGGCAGGCTTATGGTTTCCATGAAAGAGATTGCCGAACGGTGCAATGTTTCGGTAGCCAGCGTCAGCAAAGCAATCAACGGCTACGCAGACATCGGCGAAGAAACCAGAAATTATATTCTGAAAACAGCTTCGGAGATGGGGTATCTGCCAAATTCCTCCGCCAGAGCTTTGAAAACGAAACGCAGCCACAATCTCGGGGTACTGTTTATGGACGAAGCGATGAGCGGTCTGACGCATGATTTTTTTAATCATGTGCTGGAAAGCTTCAAGAGCACTGCGGAAGAAAAGGGGTATGATATCACTTTTACAAACGGAAATGTTTCCGGACGGAAGATGACCTATTACGAGCATTGCCGCTACCGCGGCGTGGACGGAGTGGTGATCGCCTGTGTGGATTTCTACTCGGAAGAAGTACAGGAGCTTGTCCGGTCGGACATTCCTTTAGTAACTATTGACCATGTATTTGACGGCAGGATTTCCGTGGTATCCAATAATATCCGCGGAATGGAGGAGCTTGTCTCCTACATATACAGTATGGGGCACCGGAAGATCGCCTACATTCACGGGGAGGATTCTTCCGTAACCAGAAGCCGCGTAAATACATTTTACAGAACCCTGCAGAGCATGGGGATTTCTGTTCCGGATGAATACATGCGGACCGTTCCGTACCGGGACGCCGATGCCGCTGCAGTCGCAACGGGGCGTCTTCTGGACCTTCAAAGTCCGCCCACCTGTATCCTTTACCCGGATGACTTTTCCGCCCTCGGCGGGATCAATGAAATCCGCAGCAGAGGGCTTCGCATTCCGGAGGATATTTCCATTGCCGGGTACGACGGGATCACCGTGGCGAGCGTTCTGGAGCCGAAGCTGACCACCATCTGCCAGGATACGGCGGCGATCGGAAGAATCGCGGCGGAGAAGCTGGTGGATCTGATCGAGAATCCAAAGACCACTCTGATCGACAAGTTTACCGTGGACGGGACACTTTTCAAAGGGGCTTCCGTAAAAAGGCTATATCCCAAAGACGGAGCAAAGGAACGAATCATTTGAGATATTTCTATTACACGAGCTGTAATATGAGATAAATGCAAAAAGCAAAATTTTAAGGAGGTAGTAAATTTATGAAGAAGAAAATGATCAGCGCTATTTTGACAGCAGCAATGATGACAGGTTTAACCGTCGGCACCGTTTTACCTGCAGCGGCGGAAGAGACAGCAGAGGGCAAAGTGCTTAATATTTACTGCTGGAACGAGGAATTTAAGAGCCGTATCACGGATCATTATCCGGGCTATGAGGAGGTTGACGCTACGCATGGCAAGATCGGTGACGTAGATGTTGTCTGGACGATCACGCCGAACGATGACAACGCATATCAGAACAATCTGGACGAGAAGCTCCTGGCGCAGGCTGACGCGTCGGCGGACGACAAGATTGACCTGTTCCTGATCGAAGCGGACTACGCTCTGAAATATGTAGATACAGAATATACCATGAGCGTGGAGGAACTTGGCATTACTGCCGATGATCTTTCCCAGCAGTTTGGCTACACACAGGATATCGTAACGGATTCCAACGGCGTGCTCAAGGGCGTATCGTGGCAGGGCTGCCCGGGACTTCTGATCTACAACCGTGAGATTGCGACGGAGGTTCTCGGAACAGACGATCCCGATGAAGTGCAGGCTTTTGTTTCTGACTGGGACACCTTTAAGGCTACGGCACAGACCATGAAGAATGCCGGATATTATATGACCTCTACCGTAAACGACGCATACCGCGTATTCTCCAACAACGTGACCAGCAAATGGGTAGACGGAACGACCATTCATGTAGACGACAACCTGAAAGCATGGGTGGATATGTCTAAAGAAATGGTAGATGCAGGACAGACCAACACCTATGAGCTGTGGAGCGACGACTGGTCCAAGGGCTTTTATCCGGAAGGCAAAGTATTCTGCTACTTCGGACCGGCATGGTTCTATGATTTCTCGATGGCGGGAGACACCGAAGGCTCTATCGCAAGCGAAGGCGGCTGGGCGACCACCGAGGGACCGCAGGGCTTCTTCTGGGGCGGCACATGGATCTGCGGCGCGACCGGAACCGACAACGCAAGCCTTGTAAAGGATATCATGCTTCAGATGACCTGCAATGCAGACGTTATGACGGAAATTGCGAAAGCGGACGGCGATTTCGTAAACAACAAGGGCGCGATGGAAGCGCTGGCAACAGACGAGAGCTTCGGTGATGCGATCCTTGGCGGACAGAACCCGATCTCGAAGTTCCTCGCAGGAATCGACAGCATCGATCTGAGCAACCTTTCCTCTTACGATCAGGGCTGCAACGAGGAATTCCAGGCAGCTATGAAGAATTACTTTGAAGGAAATGCAACATATGAGGAAGCGCTGGAGCAGTTCTACACAGCAGTTATCGAGAAATATCCGGAGCTGACAAAACCTGAGGCATAATCCATCCGGAAGGAATATCGGACAAAATAAGTAAATCGGCGCCATGCCTGCCTGGGCAGGTGTGGCGCCCATGTGCTGTTGTTCACTCCGTTCACAGCAACCTTTGCAAATCCATTTAAAATTCGCTTCGCGTCGCAGCAGGTGTTTGAGGCTGGCGTGAACAGTATGCTCATACTTTTCAAAGAAGGTATGATAGGAGATATCTGCTTATGAAAGAAAAAAGAAATAATAAAAAAGCGGTCAGCTACAATAAGTGGGGTTATATCTTTCTGATTCCCTTTGTTGTGGTTTATATTATTTTTCAGTTTATACCTCTTGTAACAACCATTTACAACAGTTTTTTTGAAAATTACCGTTCCGGACTGACACAGATCGGTCCGACGTTTGTGGGACTGGAAAACTATAAAACGCTGCTTAGCAACGGCGATCTGCTCACCTACTTCAGGAATACGATCATCATGTGGCTTATGTGCTTTATTCCGCAGATCATCGTATCGCTGCTGCTTTCCGCATGGTTTTCCGATCCGTCTCTGCGGCTGAAATGCACGAACTTTTTCAAGACCGTGATTTATCTGCCGAACCTGATCATGGCTTCCGCCTTTGCGATGTTATTTTTTACGTTGTTTTCCGACAGCGGACCCATGAATTCACTGTTGATGAACCTTGGGATCATCAGCCAGCCGTTTAAGTTTTTGTCGAATAAGTGGAGCGCGCGCTCTCTGGTTGCACTGATGAATTTTCTGATGTGGTTTGGGAATACGACCATCCTGCTTCTTGCGGGGATGCTTGGAATAGACAGTTGTATGTACGAGGCGGCGGAGGTGGATGGAGCCACTTCCACCCAGGTGTTTTTCAAAATTACGCTGCCGCTTCTGAAGCCGATTTTGATTTATGTGATGATTACCTCTCTGATCGGCGGTCTGCAGATGTTTGATGTTCCGCAGATCCTGACGAATGGTCAGGGAGATCCTATGAGATCTACCATGACACTTATTATGTATCTGAATAAGCATCTGTTCAGCAAGAATTACGGTATGGCGGGCGCGCTGTCGGTAATCCTGTTTATTGTGACCGGAGCGCTCAGTCTGGTGGTATTTCGGTTTACGAATGCCAGTGAAGAATAGGAGGCGGGGATATGGACAAAGATAGTAAAAAGAAAAAGGGCATGAGTGTCGGTGCAAGAAGAGTGATTGCCTATGTGGTGCTCTGCTTCATGGTGGTTCTGTGCCTGTTCTGGTTCTATGTGCTGTTCATCAACGCCACCAGATCCCATGGTGAGCTGACGAAGGGCTTTACGCTGATTCCCAGCACCCACCTGCTTGAAAACTGGGATAAACTGATGCACGGCACGCTGCCGGTATGGAGCGGTCTGATCAACAGCACGATCATCGCCGGATGCAGCGCGGTTCTGAGCGTATATTTCTCCACGATGACCGCCTATGCGATCCATGCGTATAACTTCCGCGCAAAAAAATTCGTGTTCACGTTTATCCTGATGATCATGATGATCCCGACACAGGTGACGGCGCTCGGCTTCGTACAGCTTGTGCAGAAGATGAAGCTGGAGGATTCCTTTATTCCACTGATCGTGCCGACGATCGCGGCTCCGGTTACCTTCTATTACATAAAGCAGTATATGCAGAGCAACCTGCCGCTTTCACTGGTGGAGGCAGCGAGGATCGACGGCTCCGGAGAATTCCATACGTTCAATACGATCGTATTTCCGCTGATGAAACCGGCAATTTCGGTACAGATGATCTTTACCTTTGTAAACAGTTGGAATAATTACTTTACTCCGGCTCTGATCCTGCATAAGGATACGAAGAAAACGCTCCCGATCCTTATCGCGCAGCTTCGTTCTGCAGATTTTCTGAAGTTTGATATGGGACAGGTTTATGCGATGATCGTATTTTCCATTCTTCCGGTTGTTGTTGTTTATCTGTTTCTGTCCCGCAATATTGTCGGCGGCGTTTCGGCGGGCGGCGTCAAGGGATAATTTTTAAATGGATTTGCGAAAGCTGCTGCGAACGGAGAGAATAGTACGACGCCCGGTCTGAATGACCGGGCGCAGCTTTTGTCTGATATCAGAACATAATATTTATCGGGATACGTGCGGAATCGGGATCTTCGATTCCAAATTTTTCTTTGTTAAGCTTATCGATTGCGTTTGTCAGGGACATGTACACACCCGGATATACGGAGCCGGGACCGCCCTGGGCAATGCAGGGGATAAAATGCTTCATGCCGTATTTGTCGCAGACTCTCCGGACGACCTTCTCGCAGTTTTCATCTGTCCAGTCCTCAAAATCCACATCCGCATTTTCGATGCAGCCCATAAAGCTGATTTTGCCCTCATATTTTACCAGAAGCTCATCTACCTTGTTTGTCTCCATGCAGCCCTGGAATACATCGATGCCCATCTCAATCATGTCCGGAACCAGCGTCGCCGCATAGCTGTCAGAGTGATGAACCACATACTGTACGCCGTGGCTCTTATAATAACCATAAATTTCCTTGTACGGCTCCAGGAAAAATTCCTCAAACATACCGGGACTTAAAAAGGTGCTGTCGTGTCCGCCCCAGTCATCGTGATGAAACAGCATATCCGGATGCAGGTGGCTGCAGATACCCTCCGCCAGCTTCAGCTCCCACTCCGTCAGATACTTAATCATATCGTGCATTTCATCCTCATACTCGATATAATATGTCAGCGCTCTGACCATTTCGCAAAGATGATGGCTCTGTTCGAACAGACCGGGCGCCACGAAAGCCGCCTTAAACGCTTTCTCCCCGTCAACTGCGTCGTACATCGCCTTGCACTGATCCCACTGCTCCTGCGAAAAATCCAGTGACGGCGCGTGCACGTAATCCTTCCAGTGCTCAATATCCTGGACAACAATCTTATCCGGGGTATGTACGGGGAAGGAACCCGGCGTCCCCTCAGGGAAGGTGTTGGTCACTCCCCAGGCGTTTTTCACATTTTCCATTCCCTTCTGAAGAAGCGGACTGGCAAACATAAACGGATGATACAGAAGCGCGATTGCCTCATACTGATTGACAAACCGGTCCGGATTTCCTCCCTTCATGCATTCAATCATATTCTGTTTTGCAGTTAGCATGTAAAGCCCTCCTTTTTTCCATTTTAAGCCGCTGTCAGCTCCTTTGCCTTCTGTGCACAGGAAGCGGCGTCCTCTGTATAAGCGTCCGCACCGATTTCCTCTGCAAATTTCGCATTAATGGGCGCTCCGCCCACCATGACCTTGATCCTGCTTCTCTCCGGCAGCGTATTAAGCAGCGCAACCGTGTCGCGCAGCGCCGGCATCGTCGTCGTCAGAAGCGCAGAGCAGCAGATAATTTTCGTATCCGGATTTTCTTCAAACGCTTCCACAAATTTTTCTTTGGCAACATCCACGCCCAGATCGATTACCTCAAATCCGGAGGATTCCAGCATCATCGCTACCAGATTCTTGCCGATATCATGAAGGTCGCCCGCAATCGTTCCGATAATGACCTTGCCCGCCGCTCCGGATTCTCCTGAGGAAAGATACGGCTTTAACACCGCCACGCCGTTTTTCATCGCTTTTGCCGCCACCAGCATTTCCGGGACAAAAATCTCACCGTTTTTAAACTTCACGCCGACCTCATCCATCGCCGCGATCATGCCCTCATTAAGAATTGCCACCGGCTCGCAGCCCTCTTCCAGCGCGGCTTCCACCGCCGGCGCAACCTTCTTCGCCTTTCCCTTTACTACAAGTTCGTATACTTCCTGAATTCCTGCCATATATAATACCTCCTGTCATTTTATTGGCATTTTTTCATTCCCACGGACACAAAACCGTGCATGGGTGTCTGCACTGCATCCTGTAAATACCCGCAGGAATTGTATTTCCTGCAATTTTATTCTTTTTCGCAGAAGCGCATTCATGCCATCCGGCATCTACTTCTTCGGTCCGAAAATACCTTCCCGGTATGCGCTGATATATTCCATGCAATATTCATCCTCGCCCAGAAGCGCCTCTGTAGCGTAAATGATTCCCATCATGTCCCGGTTGGTGGGATCCAGGATGGCGCTGTCCAGCCCGGCGTTCATGGCGAGTACCGTGAAGCCCAGATTAATCATCTTCCGGACAGGAAGATTGAAGGATATATTGCTGACCGCCGCCGTAATATGGATATCCGGACAGCGCTTCCGCACAGTGCTGATAACCTTTACGTTCATGGCAATGCCGTCCTCCGAAGTACAGAGCATTTCCACCAGCGGGTCGATATGCATTCTGGACTGACTGATGTGATACTTCCCGGCCGTCTCCAGCACCCGGTCAAAGACCCGCAGCCGGTCCGCCGCTGTCTTTGGAATTCCTGTATCGTCGGAGAGCAGGCAGATGACCTCCCATTTCGTGTCCGCAATCAGCGGGAAAATGATTTCCATCTTATCGCCCTCGCCGGAAACAGAATTTACCAGACCAGGCTTTTTACAGTACGGAATCACCTCTGCAAGCACCCGCGCGCTCGGACTGTCCACGGAAATCGGAAGGTCCGTCGCTTCCTGGATACAGTCAATCATCCATTTCAGCGTTTCCACCTCCTCCGCCTCCGGCACGGACGCGCAGCAGTCGATAAAGGTCGCTCCCGCTTCATCCTGCATACGGGCGCGGTTTTTGATAAATTCAGCGTCTCTGTTAGCAATCGCCTCCGCTACCGCCGGGATAGAACCGTTAATTTTTTCCCCGATAATAATCATATTACACCTCCATATTCCACAATTTTAAGGACGTCCTGTTCTTTTCTGTAAGCCCATTGTAACATAGCTTTTTGCGATTATCTATTTGCAGATATGTCCTTTTTTCACCCTTGTTTTCCTACAAATTGTAGGAAAACACTTCTTGCCATTTTCCGCGCATGGCGGTATGATAAAAAGAAAGAAGGGAGCCTCGCTATGGATTTAAGTCCCCGCCTGATTGTATGGCATTTAAAGAAAACGTACCCCCAGACAGACGCTTCCACCCGTCTCACCACCTCTCCGTGTCTGAAATACGGCGTCTGCCACAGACCGGACGCGCCCTTTACCGGCAATCTGGTCTGGATTGCGCCGGAAATCCTCCCGGATTTTCTGCAAAATCCCCTGCACAGCCTGCTGATTGTGACGGAGCCCGCCGATTCCGCGCTCCTTAAGGAAACCCCGAATCTCTGTCTGGTTCCGGGCGCAGACCCGGAGGCGCTGGCGGAGACAGTAACGCAGATTTTCCGCAAATATGAGGAATGGAACCAGGCGCTTTTTGAATCCCGGATGATGAACGGTTCCATCCAGAATCTGCTGGACCTCACCGGCTCCATCATATCCAATCCCAGCATAGTCATCAGCATGGATTTCACTATCATTGCTTCCAGAAACAGTCCTTTCGGAGAGCTTGCCACCCCGGTACTCGGCTCCACGGAGAACACCGCCGACCTGATTATGGCGCTGAAGCAGGACCCCGCTTACGCGGAGGCTTTCCACCGGATCGGATATTTCTATTATCCCGGAAACGGGATTGCCGGTCCCAGTCTCTGCGTCAATATCCGGAAATTTGACCGGACGCTTTACCGTCTGCTGGTCACTCCGGGCGAGATTCCGCTCGACGATACCTTCGGTTTTATTCTGGAGTACCTCGCGCGGGTCATTTCCCATGCGATGTCCACCAATATCGTGGACAGCCACGACGCCCGCCGCCAGCTCCGTCAGATTTTCCGGGCCGTTCTGACAGATTCCAGCGCGGATTATGTGGAAATCAGCCGTCAGCTCACCGCCTGCGGGTGGCTTTCTTCCCATTATTACCTCTGCCTCTTTCTGAAAACGGAGCAGATGGATTATAAAAATCTGACCCATCGTTCCATCTGCAGTTATATCGAAAACATGGTGCCCGCCTCCTGCGCCGTAACGCACAAAGGAAATATCGTGGCGTATATCAATCTGGATCTCTGTCATCTGTCGGAGTCGGAAATCGAGCAAAAATTAGCCGGCTTTATCCGCGACAGCTTTCTGACCGCCGGATACAGCCGGAAGATGCTGGGACATTTCAACTTTCACAGGCAGTACGTGCAGGCTTCCCTTTCTATGGGGGTCGGTTCCCGGAAACATCCGCACCAGTGGATTCATCATTTTAATGACATTGCCCTGACCTATCTGCTGGAGCAGACCACAAAAAAGCTTCCCGCGTACATGGTATGTCACGAGAAGCTTCTTACCTTAAAATATGAATCAGAAAAAAATCAGTCCCAGCTTTTCCAGACGCTGCGGTGCTACCTGGAGAACCAGCAGAGTGCGACAAAAACGGCAAATGCGCTGTTTATCCACCGCAGTACGCTGCTGTACCGGCTGGACCGGATACAGCATATTCTGAAAAGCGATTTGTCGGACCCCGACGAGCTGCTGTATCTGCTGCTTTCCTTCCGGCTGATTGATATGGAGGAGGAACGGGAGCAGGAATAATAGAGTGCCCGTGTGAGCAAGCTCCCACCGCACTCCTGCATGGAGACGGGGCTTTCATAGTACGTAGCAGGAGGTATACGCTATTTTCTGCGGTCCGTAGTAATAGCCGATTCCATTACTTTTGCATAAATCGCTGACCACGATTCCAAACGCTTCCAGGGAGGAGATTCTTTTTTCCGGGAAGCGGCAGTTTCCCTCCGGACCGGCGCAGGTCTTACAGACGGTGCAGCAGCCGCAGCCCAGCGGCAGAACCTGCGGACAAATCTTGCGCAGCTTTTCCGCCATTTCGTAGAAATGCTTTTTGTGAAGAGCCTCCGCCTTCTGCATTCCCTCAAAGTCCAGGCTGTCCTCTATATCGCCCACAGTCTGGACGATGATGCCTTCCCGGTGTCCCTCCAGCGCCCTCCGGCATTCCTCCAGTGTGCCGCAGGCGGGCGGACAGGCAAGATTCTTTCCGTACATGCCGCAGGTATTCGCGCCGCACATGTCCCGCACCTCCTGCCGCAGCTCAATCGTATCGCAGTTTAAATGCGCCGCATAGCTGAATCCAATCTCCAGCGCCATTTTTTCCCAGTCCTTATATTCCATAGAAATCCTCCTTTGCAAAACTCATTTCGTCCACATACACATCCATAAAATCCGCTTCGCACGCAAGCTCCAGAAAATCCGCGCGGGCAGCCATTTCACGGCTGCGGGCAAATTCCGCCTCAGACAGAACGGCAAGCCGCGCTCCCGCTCCGGCGGCATTCCCAACCGGAATGATGCGCTCCTTTAGAACCAGCGGCAGCAGCCCGATTGCGCAGGCGCTCTCCGGGGCAAGATAGTTTCCGAACGCCCCCGCCAGCAGAAGCGTGCGGATTTCCTCCGGTTTTACGCCCCGCCTCCGGCAGAGAAGCCGGATTCCGGCGGCGATTGCCGCCTTGGCAAGCTGCAGTTCACGGATATCCTTCTGTGTCAGGCTGACATTCTCCGAAAAGAAATACGGCTCCTTCATGTAACCGGTCTCGTCGATGAGCCCCAGCTCCAGAAGGCAGGCAGCTGCGTCCAGAAGCCCGGAGCCGCACAGGCCTGCGGGCGCACATTCCCCGATCACGTGGAATTTCAGCTTTCCGTCCTCAATCTTAACATGGTCGATGGCGCCGCGGCTGCCCCGCATACCGCAGGAGATTTTCGCGCCCTCAAAGGCGGGACCGGCAGCCGTAGAGCAGACCGTATAACCGTCACGGTTTCCCAGCACCATTTCCCCGTTTGTCCCGATGTCGACCAGCAGCGTCAGCTCCTCTCTTTTATCAAACTCCGCCGCCAGCATACAGGCGGCTGTATCCGCTCCCACGAAGCCGCCGATATTGGGAAGCCAGCTTAAATTTGCCTCCGGATGCACATGGATATCGCATTCCAAAGCCTTCCGTGTGACGGCATCTGTCACGCTGGGCGTGTAGGGAGCGTGCACCAGATTGTCCACCGGAAGCTCCAGAAACAGGTGATGCATACAGGTGTTCCCCACCATCACAATACGCACAATATCTCCGCTCTCCTGCCCGACGCCGGCGGCAAGCCGCCCAAGCAGCTCATCGATTGCCTGCCGGATGCAGGTGCTGAGGCTTTCCGCTCCGTGCTCCAGGGCATAACCGCTGCGCATCACCACATCCGCGCCGAACTGGCGCTGGGGATTTAAGATACTTTCCGTCCCCAGTGTTTCTCCGGTTGCGGCGTCCAAAAGATACGCCACCACAGAGGTAGAGCCCAGGTCTACCGCCGCCAGCAGAGGGCGTGCTGCCCCTCCGGGTAATCTGCCCGGCTCGCAGGGCACTCTGCGGATATTTCCATTTTTCAGGATCTTCGCGCTTTTTTCTTCGTCATGCAGCGTTTCCACCGCGCAATCGCCCGTTATCACTGTTCTGCACGCAGAAACTATCTCTCCGTCCAGCTTTACTTTACATTTTCCGCATTTCCCCTGTCCGCCGCAGGGCGCATCCGGCACCAGCCCGGCCGCAATTTCCGCCGCCAGCAGGGTCGTCCCCTCCTCCACCTGCGCCTCGCGTCCTTCCCGGACGAAACGCACCGTAAATATACGTCTGTCCATTTTCGTCATCGCCTCCGTCTGTTTCAGATAACATTTTCCGGGTAACTATACTCTGATTCTACCACGGCTTTGGGCAGTGTGCAATCCGCCCTGCAAGGATAAACGCGGGGGTTTTCCACACTTTCATTGAAAAATTTTATGTTACATGCTATACTGTTTTCAAAAGGAGGGGATACCAATGCTGTTTATCGAATATCCGAAGTGCAGTACCTGCCAGAAGGCGAAAAAGTGGCTGGACGCCCACGGCATTGCTTACACAGACCGTCACATAAAAGAGGAAAATCCGACGGCGGAGGAATTGCGGGCGTGGCAGGCAAAAAGCGGACAGCCGCTGAAGAAATTCTTCAATACCAGCGGGATGCTGTACCGAGAGCTGGGACTGAAGGATAAGCTGCCCGCGATGAGTGAGGAAGAGCAGATCGAGCTGCTCGCTTCCGACGGAATGCTGGTGAAACGCCCGCTTGTGATTCTGGAGGACGGCGTTTTGATCGGCTTCCGGGAGAAGGAGTGGGAGGAAAAGCTGTAACATAAGTATGTGATTTTTTCTGCGCTTCTGAAAGCACGCAGGCACGGAAAAATCATATGGACACATATGCATTATATGATTCCGGCAAGGGCGCCGGAAAAGCTCCTTACACGACAGAAACGTGGGGAGCTTTTTACTCGTGATATTGTTGAAAATGCAGGTGTCACCGGCAGAAAACATCACAGAAAATGCAGGTGTCACCGGCAGAAAACATCACAGAAAATGCAGGTGCTATCGGCAGAAAACATCACAGAAAATTCAGATACCATCGGCAGAAAATATCACAGAAAATACCAGAGACGTCAGAGCAAAGGGGGAAGAAAAATGAAGTTATTAGTGGTAGTGGATATGCAGAGGGATTTTATTGACGGTGCGCTTGGCACCAGCGAGGCGCAGGCGATCGTGGCGAATGTGGCAGAAAAAATCCGCAGCTATCAGCGGGATGGAGAGCGGATCGTTTTCACCATGGATACGCACGGGGAGGATTATCTGCAGACACAGGAGGGAGCAAATCTTCCGGTGCCGCATTGCATAAAGGGCACGGCAGGCTGGGAAATCTGCGATCAGATCAGGCAGATCGTGGATCTGTCGGCTGCGAAAATTTATGAAAAGGTGACATTTGGTTCCAGAGAATACGCGCTTGACTGGGAAAACGGCTGTTATGCGGACGTCACCGAGGTAGAGTTTGTCGGGCTGTGTACAGATATTTGTGTGATATCAAACGCAATGCTGACAAAGGCATTCGCGCCGGAGGTAAAGGTGACGGTGGACGCCGCCTGCTGTGCGGGCGTTACGCCGCAGAGCCATGAAAATGCGCTGGCGGCGATGAAAATGTGCCAGATTTTTGTGAAGGAATAAGGAATGGAAAGAGGAAGCGGACTTTTGTGAAGGAATAGGAAATGGAAAGAGAAAGCGGACTTTTGTGAAGGAATGAAATAAGAAATGGAAAGGCAAAGCGGATCTTTGTGAAAACACAGAGAACAAAAAGATGGTGTCAGATTTTTGTGAAACGATAGAAAAAGGCATGTACGGGGTTTTAAAATAATAAGAGAAACAGGAGAGGATATATGAAATACATAGTGATCGGGGCGGGCGGAACCGGTGGTTCCATCGGCGCCTATATGACAGAAGCGGGAAAGGATGTGACGCTGATCGCGCGCGGCGCTCATCTGGAGGCGATGCAGAAAAACGGGCTGCAGATGGAGACGACAAGAAAGGGAAATTACACGGTAAAACCAGTGAAGGCGGCGGACATGGAGCATTACGACGAACAGCCGGATGTGATCTTTGTCTGCGTGAAGGGATATTCTCTGGAGGATACAGTACCCTTCATTCAAAAAGTGGCAAAGCCGGAGACGGTCGTGATTCCGATTTTAAACATTTATGGAACGGGCGGGCGTCTGCAGGAAAAGCTCCCGGAGCTGCTTGTGACGGACGGCTGCATTTACATTGCCGCAGAAATTAAGCGGCCGGGCTGCATCTGGCAGAATGGAGACATTTTCCGCGTGGTATTTGGCGTGCGCGAGCCGTCGCAGTACCGCCCGGAGCTTGAGCAGGTGAAAAAGGATCTGGAGGATTCCGGGATTACGGCGATCCTTTCAGAAAATATCCGGCGGGATGCCCTGCAGAAATTTTCCTACGTATCACCGGCAGCTGCGTGTGGGCAGTATTACAATGCAATGGCAGGAGATATGCAGAAGCCCGGAGAGATCCGCGATACCTTTGCGGCGCTGATCGGTGAGGTCGATGCGCTGGCTGCGGCGATGGGGATTCCCTTTACAGTAGATATTGTAAAGACAAACCTGGGGATTTTGGATGCGCTGACGCCGGAGGCATCCACGTCTATGCAGCGTGATATCCGCCAGGGAAAAGCTTCAGAGATCGACGGTCTGGTATACGAGGTGGTGCGCATGGGACAGAAGTGGAATGTACCGGTACCGACTTATGAGAAAATTGCAGGGGAGCTTCACGCGCGCGGCTTATAAATTTTCTGTGGGAAATTATATGTGATGTATTTTGAGCTGGAAGAAACATATGATATGAGAGGGAACTGTGATGAAATTTGATGTGAAAGAGGATGGAAAACGAATTGTTGTAATCTGTCTTGCGTCTTTGCTGATGGCAGTCAATATTAAATCCTTCGTGCGCACCGGCGGTCTCTATCCGGGCGGCGCAACGGGGCTTACGATTCTGATACAGCGCATTGCGCAGATGTTCTGGAAAGTGGAACTTCCATATACGCTGGTAAACGTGCTGCTGAACGCTCTGCCGATTTATATCGGCTTCCGCTATATCGGAAAAAAATTTACACTATACTCCTGCCTGATGATTTTTCTCACCGGTATTTTTACAGATATGGTGCCGGGCTATAAAATCACATATGATTTGCTTCTGATCAGTATTTTCGGCGGTATGATCAATGGCTTTGTGATCAGCGTCTGTTTCGCAATGAATGCGACGACGGGAGGAACGGATTTTATTGCGATTTACCTGTCCGAGAAAAAGGGTGTGGAATCCTTTAACCTCGTACTGGGGCTGAATGTTATCATTCTCTCCGCGGCTGGTCTTTTGTTTGGCTGGGACAAGGCGCTGTATTCCATTATTTTTCAGTATGCGTCCACCCAGGTGCTGCATGCTCTTTATAAGAAATATCAGCGGCTGACCGTGTTTGTTGTCACAAATAAACCGCAGGAAATCAGCGATGCAATTTTCCGGGTAAGTCATCACGGTGCGACTATTCTGGAGGGCGAGGGCTCCTATGGACACTGTGAGCGCAACGTGGTATACTCTGTTGTATCTTACGCCGAGACCAAAAAAGTAATGAACGCTATCAGGGAAACCGACCCGGAGGCGTTCGTCAACGCGATCCGTACGGAACAGCTCTCCGGAAGATTTTATCAGAAACCGGCAGAGTAGCTTTAATCTGTTTTTAATCTTCCTTCAAAGAATGATTAAGAAAACTCTGGTAAAGTAGTCATCATCAAAGAAGAAATCATTCGGAAAGGATAGGGAAGAATATGGAACAATTAGAGAAAGTGGAAAAATTAAGAGAACGCGCAAATGTCACATATGAAGAGGCAAAGGAAGCGCTGGAGGCAAGTAACTGGGATCTGCTGGATGCAATGGTTTATCTGGAAAAGAACGGAAAAACGCAGGGACCAGCCAGGGAGACTTACTCCACCAGCTACGAGGAGCAGACGCAATATGTGTCAGTGAAGGACAAGGTGCAGGAGCAAAAGGAGTCCGAAGACAATATTTTCCGCAAGCTTGGACGTCTTGTCGGGATCGTGCTCCGCAAATGCCGCGATAATGCGCTCTGCATTAAACGAAAAGGAGAGGAGATCCTGCGCGTGCCGATTATTTTAGTGGTTATTGCTATGATTCTGATGTGGCAGATTCTCGTTCCGGCAATCATCGTCGGTCTGTTCCTGGGATGTCAGTATTCCTTTGAGGGAAAAGACAATCTCGATGAAGCAAACAGGGTGATGGAGCAGGCGAGCAAAATGGCTGACAAAGCGAAGGATGAATTCAAAAAGCTGTAAGGAAAAGAGGGCATCATGGGAGCACATATTCTGGTAGTTGAGGATGAAGAAAAGCTGGCGCGGTTTGTAGAGCTGGAGCTTTTGCACGAGGGTTATCTGGTCAGCAAGGCGTCAAACGGAAGAGAGGCGTTGGAAATTGCGCTGGCAGGCGATTTTGCATTGATCCTGCTGGATATCATGCTCCCCGGACTGAACGGTCTGGAGGTTCTGCGGCGTCTGCAGCAGGAAAAGCCGACGCCGGTGATCCTGCTGACAGCGCGGGACGCTGTGATGGATAAGGTAGCGGGCCTGGACGCCGGAGCGGTCGATTACATCACAAAACCATTTGCGATCGAGGAACTGCTGGCGCGGATCCGCGTGGCATTGAAGCTTCATGGAAATGGCGGAAATATTACACAAAATCACACGGAGGAAGAACCGGGCGTATACCGCTGGGGCAGACTGGCGCTCTCGGAAAAACGTCATCAGGTCACATACGATGGGACCGACATCAGTCTGACAAACCGCGAATTTCAGATGCTGAAAACACTTCTGGAGAACCAGGACATTGTGCTGACGCGCGATGTCCTGCTCAATAAGGTCTGCGGCTACGACTATGTCGGGGAGACGAATGTGGTCGACGTCTATATCCGCTTCCTGCGCGCGAAGATTGATGAAATGTTTCACATTAAAATGATACAGACGGTGCGCGGAGTCGGGTATGTGATCAAATCGGATGTGAGTGATAAATGAGGATAAAATATCACGGTTTGACGAGAGATATGGAACGATAAAAAGCAGAAAAATCCGGAACGCTGAAAGAGAAGCAGAAAAATCCGGAACGATGAAAAAGAAGCAGAAAAATCCGGAACGATGAAAAAGAAGCAGAAAAATCCGAAATTATGAAAAAGAAGCAGAAAAATCTGGAACGATGAAAAAGAAACAGAAAAATCCGAAACAGAAGCAAAAAGATACGAAACGTGCAAAGCAGGGGAAAATGAATGTACAGACCAGGCGGATGACCTCCATTGCAAGAAAAATGCACAGGTCATGGATTGGAAAGAAGCTGGGGCTGTATGTCGGAATGGACCTGCTTCTTTTTGTGCTGCTTTTTGCAGGGTGGATCATCGATCGGGAACTTGTTTGTTTTGGGGAGATCCGTCTTGATTATGTGAGACGTTTTGCGGAGACGCAGTATTTGCAAAATGTGACTTATGTGGTACAGGAGGGCACCGGTAAGATTTTACTGGAGCTTGCCCTTTATCCGACGGCGCAGGTAATCGGGGCGGTTGTGCTGACGATTTTTGTTTGCCAGTTATTGAATATCTGTTTTTCCTATGGCAGCGAAGAACGGAAAATCCGCAAAATTCTGGCGCCGATTGACGAAATCGCTCTCAAAGCGGACGAACTGAGTAAAATGACGTTCACAGAGGAAAAATATCAGCAGATTGAGGAGGCGATTTCCAGCCTGCAGCCGGAGGACGCCGACCTGCTTTCCTTTGGGGACGCCGACCTGCAGGGGATTGAGGCGGCGATGAATAACCTGCTGATCAGGATGCGTGATTCTTACCGGCAGCAGGCGCGTTTTGTGAACGACGCCTCACATGAGCTGCGCACGCCGATCGCAGTGATCCAGGGATATGCAAATATGCTGGCGCGCTGGGGCAGAGAGGATGAGAAGGTGCTGGATGAGTCGATCAATGCGATCCAGCATGAATCAGATCATATGCAGCATCTTGTAGAGCAGCTTTTGTTCCTGGCGCGCGGCGACAGCGGCAGGCAGAAGCTTACCATGACAACGGTGTCTCTTAATGATATGATGCAGGAGGTTTACGAGGAATCTCTGATGATCGACGAAAATCACCCGTATCACTATCAGATGCCGGAAGAGAAAATCTATATCCGGGCGGACGCCGCCATGCTGAAGCAGGCGGTGCGGATTCTTGTTGATAATGCCGCAAAATATACGGAAAATGGAGGAGAAATCCTTTTGGGCGTCGGGCGCACCGGGGATGGACGCGCCTGGCTGCAGGTGCAGGACGCCGGCATCGGCATGGCGGAAAAGGATGTTGCGCAAATGTTTGAACGTTTCTTCCGTGCGGATGATGCGAGGCGCTTCCAGGGTACCGGGCTGGGACTTTCTATTGCGAAGTGGATCATTGACAAGCATCACGGACATTTTGAGGTGTTGTCACGGACGCAGCTTGGTACGAGGATCCGGGTAGTATTAGAAGCAGAAAAAGGGACGGAAGGACAGAGTTATGTATAACCAGGCGGATGCGCGAAAGACTTTAAAACACTGGCTGTAATTCATAGCCCTCCACCCGCATGTGTATTTGTCGCCTCTTGCGGAGTAAAGACCGCTTGCGTGGGTGAATCGTGGGGGAATCGTAGCAATTGTGACAAACACAAAGATATAAAATCAAATTTATAATTGACAAATTGCCAATAAGAAGGTATACTTAATTCGAAATTAAAAATAAGTTTTCCAAACAAGGCATTCAGACTTTAGAGATTTTAAGAAAAAATTTAGAAAAATTGTCGCGAAAATATTGAAAAATGAAGGGGAAAGGGTATATACTTATTTTGAAATAAAAAAATAGTAGGTGACAATTTTATGAATAAGAAATCTTTGAAGGATGTAAAAGTCAATAATACAGTTCAGGTGTTGGAATACATTTTAAAGGAGGGACAGATCTCCAGAATCGAGATTGCTGAAAAAAGCGGACTTTCACCCAGCACAGTGAGTCAGGCGGTTTCTCTTCTTCTGAAGGATGAGATTGTAGAAGCGGTGCGGGAAGGAGAATCGACGGGGGGAAGAAAACCGATTCTTCTTCAGATGAAAGCGAATTACGGCTGTGTCATCACAGTGGAAATACGCAGGGACGGCGTGAAGGCCCGGATTTTTGATTTGGGAGGTAATCTGCTGGAGGAAAAAGTTTTGTCAAACAGATATGCGGCAGGCAACAGACTTTTGAAGGTGATTGGTGATTTGATTGAGAATATTCAGAAGGGGAATACCGCCATGCCGGCAAAGGTGGTTGGTCTGGGATTGCTGTGCCAGGACGATTTGCCGGAGTATGACCTGATGACAGAATTTTCCACATCGCTTTCTTCCGATGTAATCCGCCTGGAGACGGCAATTAATACCAGATACGGTGTTCCCGTAAAGAAAGAATTGCTGAACCGCTATAGCCTGGACTATTACCTGAAAGCCGTGGATGCAAAGTGTACAGATTATGCATATGTGAATATTGGAGAGAGGATTACTGCAAGCTTTGTACTGAACCGCAAAATGATACATAATTCCGACGATTCTATTTTTGATATCAGTTCGGCCGTTTTAAGCGGAAATTATGCGGGATATGAGCATCGCTCCGGGCGGGGGGTCGAACTGGCACAGGAAGCGATGTTAAGGAAGCTGTCGCCTGAGGCGCTGGCAGTAAAACTGGTTCAGGTCATTAAGAGCGCCCTGCTGTTCTTTCCGGTAAAGGATATTTTTATCGGCGGACAGGTGGAAGAACTGGAAAAGATTGTGGAAAGGGTGTCCCGGGAATTTCCGTTTCAGCCGGTCATCCGGAAGTCAGGTGAGCCGGGAAAACAGATTTATGACGTTTTTGCCAGAAAAATCCTGATCGAAAATTATCGGCAGCTTTTGCCGGAAGGTTAAAAAGTACTTTCTGATCTCTCCAATATCAATAGTATGAAGAATGATTCACATGGTCTGCGCAGGTGTGAATCATTTTTTTATAAAAAAAAGAAAAAGGAGAGGCATTAAATTATGTTACAAGGTATATTGATTTTATTATTTATGCTGTTCATTATGGGGTTGATGGTTACACGTAAAATGCCGACAGTTCTGGCGCTTTTTGTCCTTGCGGTGGGGATCTGTATCATCGGAGGCGTTCCTGCTGTCGCTACGGATACGGACGGCAATTCAGTAGGCTTTTTGCAGACTGTGATGCAGGCGGGGGTACTGCGTCTCGGAGATGCAATCATGGTGGCCATTTTCTCTGCCTGGCTGGGGATGGTGATGGAAAAGACCCGGATCAGCGAAACTATGATTAAAAAAGGCGCCGAGCTCGGAGGAGATAAAACTCTGGTCGTGACGCTGGTTCTCTTTATCGTAGCTTCCGTTTTGTTCTCCGTAGTAAATGGTCTCGGAACCGTAATTATGATCGGTACCATCGTAATTCCGATTTTGGTGTCTGTGGGAGTCGACAAATTTACGGCGTCCGCTGCCATGTTGTTTGCCTATACTGTAGGAAATAATGTGAACCTTTCCAATGTAAATTCCCTGGCAGCTATTGTTGGAACTACTTTTGATGATACCTTTACCATTCAGCTGATCTGCGCTGTTGTTGCGTTTATCGCAGGAGTTGTTTTCTTTACTCTGCGTTTGCGCAAGGTGGGAAGAAAGTATGCGTTTTCTGCCCCGATCGGTGAGGCGGAAAATGATTCGCCTCAGATCAAAGGAGTAACCGGAGTGTTTGCGATGCTTACTCCCATTGTTCCGCTGGTGTTGGTTATTGGTTTTAAAATCCCCCTGATTCCGGCATTTATGTTTTCTATTATCTGGGCGTGCCTCTTTACCTGCGTCAAAACAGGCTGGAAGCAGACGATGAATATGCTGACAAAGACATTGTTTGACGGTTTTGCGGCTGCCGCCCCGTCTGTAACGCTAATGCTGGGAATCGGTATGCTGTTGGTAGCGATCAATGAACCTTCGGTGGCGACAGCTTTGGATCCTGTTATGCGTGTGATTACTCCGAGCTCAGTAGTAGGGTTTATGGCGTTCTTTATCATATTGGCTCCGCTGTGCCTGTATCGCGGGCCGCTCAATATGTGGGGGCTTGGAGCCGGTATTGCGGCATTGATGGTAAATATGAACGTTTTGCCTGCAAATGCAATTATGGGCGGCTTTTGTTCTGTGTCCGTTATGCAGTTGCTGTGCTGCCCGACCAATACGCACAATGTATGGGTGACGAGCTATACGGGCGAAGAGGTGACTTCCGTTACCAAGAAGCTGCTTCCGTGGATTTATCCGGCTGTAATTGCGGGCGTTGTGGCTACCGTGATTCTTTACATGTAGGAAAAATTTTGCAGAGAGGACGGAAAGTTTGAATGAAGGTAAGAATTGGGATTGATGTAGGAGGAACCTTTACCGATGCAGCGCTGATCAACAATGATACGTTTGAGTTGATCAGCACAGTAAAGGTGCCGACTACACACAGTGACAAAGCAGGTGTGGCCGCGGGTATTGTGCAGGTATTGCAGGCGATTATGGAAGAAAATAATGTCCGGCCGGAGGATGTGGCGTTTATCTCGCACGGTACAACACAGGCAACGAACGCGCTGCTGGAGGGCGACGTAGTCAGAGTGGGTATCGTCACCATAGGAAAAGGCATCGAAGGCACGAAGTCGAAGAGCGACACGCTTATGGGGGATATCCCTTTGACGGCGGCAAAAAGCCTCCATTCGGAAAATGAGTATGTAGAGGGCGGAACTGATCTGGACAGGTTCTGTAAAGACGCTGCGGAAGCTGTCCTGAGATTAAAGAATAAAGGCTGTGAAGCTGTGGTGGCGGCGGAGGCTTTCAGTGTGGATCATCCGGAGAACGAGGCAAAGGTATCTGAGATTTGCCGGGAAAATGGTATGGCGGCTACGGCCACCAACGAGATTTCCAAATTGTACGGACTGAAGGTGAGAACGCGGACTGCGGTGGTCAATGCAAGTATTATGCCGAAAATGCTGGATGCGGCTACGATGACAGAGACCAGTATCAAGCGGGCAGGGATCAAAACACCTCTGATGGTCATGCGGTGTGACGGCGGCGTTATGACTGTCGAGGAGGTGAGAAAGAGACCGATTCTGACCATACTTTCCGGCCCCGCAGCAGGTGTGGCAGGGGCGCTGATGTACGAAAAGCTCACCAATGGAATATTTCTGGAAGTAGGGGGTACCAGCACAGATATTTCCTGTGTAAAGGATGGAAAAGTAATGGTCAAATATGCGGAGATAGGCGGCCATAAGACGTATCTGACCTCTCTGGACGTAAGGACAGTGGGCATAGGCGGCGGAAGTATGATGCAGATCGAAAGAGGAAGACTGGTGGACGTGGGGCCAAGAAGTGTTCACATTGCCGGTCTTGCATATGAAGTGTACTCGAACAGCGAGGAAATCGTAGAGCCTGTTCTGCATACCGTGAAACCATCTGAGACGGATCCGGACTATGGATATGTACAGTGTTCCAATGGAAAGAAGTTTGCCCTTTCTCTGGCAGGAGCGGCCAATCTGGCTGGATATGTTCCGGAGGGGGATTATGCAAGAGGAAGTATTGAGGCGGCAAGAAAGGCATGGCAGCCTTTGGCTGACAGCATGGGGATGAGCGTGGAGGATACAGCGCGGGAGGCGCTTCGTCTTTCCGCTCTGAAGAACAGAAAAGTCGTAGAAGGGCTGATTGAAGATTACGGTATGGATACCAGGACTTTGGTGCTGGTAGGCGGCGGAGGAGGAGCGTCCAGTGTTGTTCCGCATTTGGCCGAGGCAATGGGGCTGAAGCACAAAAATGCAAAGAATGCACCAGTAATTTCCACCATTGGGGTGGCACTGGCCATGATTCGCGATACCGTAGAGCGTACCATTGCGAATCCGACACAGGAGGATATCCTGTCTGTGCGCAGAGAGGCGGAGGAACGTGCGATTCAGTCGGGGGCTTCCCCTGAGACGGTAGAGGTGTCTGTGGAGGTGGATACAAGCAAGAACATGGTGCGTGCTATCGCCATCGGAACCACGGAGCTCCGTTCCAAGGATCTGACCAAACGGAAACTGACAGAGGAGGAGATCCGCAAAATAGCGGCGGAGCATATGGATGCGCCGGAGAATACCGTTTATACGGCGGTAAGCAATGGGATGATGTATGCGATGCAGCATAAAGTGTTAAGGAAAAAATTTTTTGGCGTTTTTAAATCTGTAACGAAGCCTACGGTCATCGTGGATGAGGAAGGTGTTGTCCGGCTGCAGAAAAAGAATGGAAAGGTGTACGGGGCCAATGGGGACAACTGGGAGTCTGTGCTGCTCCAGGCAGTGGAGAATATGACGGAATACAATGACGGAGGAAAGACGATGCCAAATACGTACGTTATTTTCGGAAAACGTATTTTGGATCTCTCCGGTCTTTTGGATGAGGCACAGATCAAGTCTCTGGCGGAAGTGGAACTGGCAGCTGTCCGGAAGGACGATACGCTTATGATTCTTACATCCGCAAGAACAGATTAGCAGGAAAAGGAAGAATATATGAAACAATATCCCTTTCCGGATAAAGAAAACAGTATGCAGATTTTACTGACAGATTATGTGAGAAAAAAGATCCCGGAGGAGAAGATCACCGAAATTTTCGACGATGCATGGGCAGCCGGGGAGAAGGAAGCCAGGGAATTTCTGGCACTGGAGGGCGGAGAAGTAAGACACATGATGGGTATTCTGAAAAAAAACGGGATCAGAATTGTTTGCCAGGATATTGACAATGTATTAGGGAAAAACCGTTATTTCTGTGAATACCTGTCAGGAAAGAAGCTGCTTACGATTTACGCAGGATCCGTGAAGCTCTGGTGTGAAAATAATGGTTTCTCTTATGATGAAGGTCTGAATATCATTCTCTGCCATGAATATTTTCATTATCTGGAACAAAATAAAATCGGCATGGTATCCCGCAGATACCAGGTTCCTATTTTGAAAATAGGAGCCTGGGAGCTGGGGAAAACGGGAATTCCCGCCCTCAGTGAAATAGGAGCCAATGCTTTTGCGAAGACGTGTTGGGATTATATGGAGAGCAAAAAGGAGAAGGAAGAATGAGGTATATAAAAGAGATAGACAGGACTATAAAAACGGAAGTATTGGTAATTGGAGGAGGGGCAGCCGGATTTGCGGCGGCAGTGGCTTCTGCCAGAAATGGAGCAGATACGCTTTTGATCGAACGGGAACAGATGTTAGGAGGAACGGCGACCATAGGCTTGGTGGGCCCCTTCATGACTTGTTATAATGACGATCCCACAGAACAGATTGTCAAAGGAATTTTCGATGAACTTTGTGTCAGAATGGAGAAGCGGGGCGGAGCAATTCATCCTTCCAGGGTAGAGGGGATGACCACATATAGTTCCTACTATGACAGAAGTCACTGCCATGTCACGCCGTTTTCTTCTGAAGTGCTTGCTATAGTGATGGAGGAGATGGTTCAGGAAGCGGGAGCCAAAATTCTTTACCATGTCCAGGTGTGCGATGTTCTTACAGAAGAAGGAAAGATTACGGGCGTTCTGGCATCCCTGAAGGAAGGCTTGACGCTCATAGAGGCGGATACCTATATTGACTGTACCGGTGATGCGGATGTGGCTTACTACGGAGGAGAAGAGTTTGTCAAGGGAGATGAAAAAGACGGTATTATGCAGCCGGTTAGCCTGTTCTTCGAAGTGGGAAATATTGATCGGGATAAATTTGTGGGAACTCTCGAAGAAAAGAAGCTGAAAGGCGAACTCGGCATTCCGGGAGAGAACTGCTGGTCCTGGTGTATAAAGGAAGCGAGAGAAAACGGGGACTGGACCATTGAACGTAATGAAATAGGAAATTATGAACAGCCTACAAAGGGGCGCTGGAAAATTAACACGACGCGGATGACTTATGTGGACGCTACAAACACGGAAGAAATCAGTAAGGCGGTTATGGAAGGGCGTCAGCAGGTACAGCAGGTTCTGCATTTTCTGCAGAAGTATGTGCCGGGATGTGAAAACATAGAGCTTATTCAGGTGGCGTCCGCCCTGGGCGTTCGTGAGACGCGGCATGTGCAGGGACGCTACAAACTGACAGCGCAGGACATTATGGAGAAAAAGCATTTTGATGATGCAATCTGTACATTTGCCTATGCGATTGACATTCATAATTCGGAAGGAGGAGGAGCCACCTTTCAGCAGGTGGATGGGTATTATACGATTCCTTTCCGGTGTCTTGTTCCGATGCATATTAAAAATCTGCTGGTGGCGGGACGGTGTATCAGCGGCACTTCGGAAGCGGCGGCAAGTTATCGCGTAATTCCCTGCTGTATGGCAACCGGACAGGCGGCGGGGACTGCCGCTGCGCTGGCAGTAAAGGAAAATGTAACTCCGGGTGATGTGGATATCAGGAAACTGCAGGATGTACTGGTTTCCCAGGGAGTGGTGATCAAGTAAGAAAAGATAAAACCGGGAGACGCGAAACTCGTATTTCTGGCAAAGGAGAAGATATTTTTTGACATCTGCTGTTATCTGGTGCTAGAATAGTATCTGATCAGACAGGCATCATATCACGCAAAGTTCTGGTGATGTTCTGCCGGGAATACGAGGAGGAAAAAATTATGTTAAATCAGCTTGCGATTTTTGCAGAAAACAAAAAGGGAACGATGCAGAAGATTACCGGAATACTTACGGCAAATGATATCAATATTCTGGGTTCCGTTACAAACGACAGTGCGGAGTACGGGATTATCCGTATGCTGGTATCCGATCCGGAGACGGCGATGAAAGCATTAAGTGAGGCGGGATATCTCTGCAAATTAACGGATGTTCTCGGCGTAGAGGTAGCCGATGAGGTGGGAAATCTGAATCGTCTTCTGGTGGCGTTGGAGGAGAGCAATATTAGCGTCGACTATCTGTACCTGTCCTTCGATCGGGAAAAAGGAAGTCCGATCATGGTGCTTCATGTAAATGATACCGCGGAAGTGGAAGAGTGTCTGAAATATAAGGGATTTCATGTGCTGTAAGCAACCCATTTATTCCCGCGGGCAATGAGCCAGGTGCCGTGCTTGCACGAGCATTTGGCGAATAAGCCAATGGGTTGAAAATTTTTTTAGTTTTTGTAATTTGCGCTTGACCTTCACGTTACGTTATGCACTATGCTGATTCCATCAGGGACAGGAGGAACAGTGGATGAAAACGGTAAAGGAAGTTTCTGTACTTACGGGAATCAGCGTGCGCACGCTTCACTGGTATGATGAGATCGGGCTTTTGAAGCCTTCCGCGGTCAGTGATGCCGGCTATAGGCTTTATGACGATAAGGCTCTGGAAAGGCTGCAGCAAATTTTGTTTTTCCGGGAATTTGATCTGCCGCTCAGGGAGATTAAGTCCATAATGGATAATCCTGCTCTTGACAGAAATCACATTTTATTAAGTCAGCGAAGAATGCTGGAACAGAAAAAAGAGCGCCTGGAGCGCCTGATTTCCGGCATTGATGACATTTTGAAGGGAGAGAACAGGATGGACTTTACAGTATTTGACCAGAACGACATCGAACAGCTCTATCAGTCGATCATGAGCCAGATGACGGACGAACAGAAAAAGCAGTATATGAAAAACTATATTTTGGCGGACGAATGTGCGGCCGCTGAAACGAGCGGCGCAGAAAATGTCCTCACGGATATGGAAGAGGTGGAAGCCGAATTTCACAAAATGTTTGTGAGAAATGCATCTGGAGAGCAGGCTCAGAAAAATTTCCGGAAGCTGGTAGAGTGGTACGGAGATAAGGAGCAGGTGTTGAAGGGGGCAAAGCCGATGGAACCGGAAATCTTTGCGGCATATCAGAACCGGCTGGACGCAGTGCTGAAAAAGCTTGCGGCAAAGCGCGGAGAGGATGTTTCCGGTTTTCCGGTCAGAGAGCTTATCGGAGAATACGATTTCGTATCCGGACAGCTTTATCAGATGAGGGATGTGAAGGTGGTCATGAAGGACCTTGCCGCATTTTATCAGGCAAATGAACAGGCAAAGGCTGCGTTTGAAAAACAGTACGGCGAGGGATTCGTGGAATTCTTTGCGGCGGCTGTAGAAGAATTTTATAAATAAGATGCTGCATGGGTGTCCCAGGGTCGCTTTGACTTCGGGGCACCTATGCGGTGGTGCCAAATGGACATGCCCTAAAGGACTAGCTTCGCGTCGCAAGCATGTCCATTTGGCTCATTGCAAGCATGCCCGCTTGGCTCATTGCTTGTACGTCCATTTGACTCGTTGCTTGCGGGAACAAAAAATGAGTTTCGGAACGGGATATATACGAAAGAAACAGGTGTGCAGAAACGGATGGGGCTCTGCCAAAACCCGGAGAGGGGAAGAGTGTATGAAATTTAAAGGGAAAGCAGCAGTATGGTTCTGGGGGATTTTTGTGGTTGGAAATGCGCTGTTTTTGTGGAAGCTGATATTTTCATCAAATAATCTTCCGGAGCTGATTGTTGGGATGGCGATGTTTGAAGTGGTCTTTCTTCCAATACTTTTGCGAAATTATATCTTTCTTGGCTTAGGCAGTGTGACGGTTGTTTTTGGAATCGGCAAAGATTCCATAAAGATAAGTGATATTATCGAGGTGTACCAGACGCATAATCCGATTGCTTCGAGCGCAGCGTCGCTGGATCGGATTGTTATAAAGGGAAGAAGGCAGGAAATTATGTGTGCGGTGCAGGAAAAACAGCGCTTTTTTGAGGAATTGAAAAAACGTAATCCGCAAATTAAGGGAATCTGAGAGGAGAATATCTGAAGTGTCAAATTTATACGAAAGAACAGACATCTATGATTTACTTGAAAATGAAGAGAGACATCGCGAGGTAAGAAGGCATTGGGAAAAGGTTCTGGAGGGAAAAAATATTCATACGATGCTGGATGTCAGCATCGGGACCGGTAATCTGACACTTCCTGCGGCAGAGCTTGGCGTTAAGCTTTCCGGTTCGGATCTAAGCAGCGCAATGCTGAGAAAATGTGAAGAAAAAGCGCAGGCGAAGAGTCTGGAAATTGATTTAAGAGAAAGCGATTTCCGGGAACTGAAGCAGAATTTCAGTGAAACATATGATTGTGTGGCGAGCACGGGCAATTCTATACCATATGTGACAAATGAAGAAGCAGAGGCGGTGCTGGAACAGATGGATGCCCTGGTAAAATCCGGTGGGTATCTTTATTTTGATATGCGGAACTGGGATAAGATTCTGGAAAAACGGCAGCGTTTTTATCTGTATAACCCGGTGTTTGACGGAGATACCCGGATTAATTTCCTTCAAGTGTGGGATTACAACGCAGATGAGTCTATGACATTCCATCTGCTCTATTTGTTTGAAAAGGACGGGAAAATATTTCAGAAAGAACATTTTGAAGAGCATTATTTTCCAATAAAAAGATCGCGCCTGCTGGAAAAGCTGGAGTCCATGGGGTACAGAAAGCTGCAGGTAATGTGTTATCCGGCGTACTTTGAGGAGGTGGGACCGGATAAAGCGGACTGGTACTGTGTGATCGCACAAAAAGAATAACCGGTCTGTAAATGCGATTTGCGAATGGGTTGAATGACAGAGTAAATTGTTACAGTTTACGCCAGCCTCAAACATCTGCTGCGACGCGAAGCTAGTCCTGTGGGTTTGAGGCGTGAGAACGTGATTCAAGCGTGAGCAAATCCCAATCGCGAAGCGAATTTTAAATGGATTTGCAAAGGTTGCTGTGAACGGAGTGAACAGTAAATTTGCGAATGCTGCTGGAAAATTATCCTTGTACAGATGAGGCTTTCTGTGTATAATGGCAGTGAGAGAAACACCAGAACAGGAGGAACGGCAATGCGCTGTTGGACTGCGAAAACCAGACATTCCGGCGTAAAGTACATATGGACTGTTCTCCTGCTGATCGTTCTGGAGCTGGCTTCTGTTTCCGGAAAAATAAAGATGGCTATTTATCTGCCGCGCGAAGTGGAAGGACAGGCCACAAGCGCAGCTATCTGCAGAATCGGAACAGCAACCCCGGTCGCTGTCTTGTCAGCAGCGCCGCGGGACGCAGAAATCATCGGGCGTGCCGGTACGGGAGAACAGCGGGTGCAGCAAAGAGCGGTTTCCCGAACCTGCATATCCATATGCGGGATATTTGTGTTGTTTCTCTATCGTCTTGTGCGGCGGCTTCTTTACAGGCTGTCGAATAAACAGTCATATCGGAGATCCGATTTTACGATCTCGTATCAATACAACTTATCTTATTTGTAACCACCAGGATATTCTGAAAAGTGCTTCAGATTTAATTTGAGGACGGGAGGGATATCTATGGGAATGCACATAGTGGCAGGTCTGCTGTTTGCAGTAGTGATCGCTGTTGTGGCATGGATCTGGTGGTTTGAAAGAAAAAGTCAGTAAATTAATGAGTGGACCGGGTGAAAAGCCCGGTTCATTTTTTTGTGTGGTATTTTTATAGTACACCTGGTTGTGTACGATGGTTATATCTGAAAACCCTATTCGCGAAGCGAATTTTTAATGGATTTGCGAAGGTTGCTGTGAAAGAAGTGAACAGTAATGATTTTTCAGATTTTTTTAATGAATATATAAAATATCATGTACAATATATTTCTGGCTATGTTATACTGATTTTATTAAGGAGTAGGGGAGGGATACCATGCCCAAAGGGACAAATCAGAAATTTAAATTGTATCGTCTTGCTCAGATCATGCAGGAAAAAACGGACGAAAATCATTATCTTACGATGTCGGAAATCATTGCAGCATTAGGTGAATATGGGATTACGGCAGATCGGAAAAGTATTTATACTGATGTCCATTTGAGCTTCCTGAACTGAAATTGCTTGTGGATGCGATTCAGTCCTCGAAGTTTATCACAGAAAAAAAGTCTAATGTGTTAATACGAAAACTGGAAACACTGGCAAGCCGGTATGAGGCGGGAAAGCTGCAGCGGCAGGTATATGTTGCAGGGCGGATAAAGACGATGAATGAAAGTATCTATTATACAGTGGATGTAGTGCATAATGCGATTTCGGAGAATCGGAAAATTCGTTTTCAGTACTATCAATGGAACGTGAAAAAAGAGATGGAGCTTCGACATGACGGAAGGTATTATGACATCAGTCCATGGGGCCTATCGTGGGATGATGAAAACTATTATCTGGTTGGCTACGATTCCGGGGCAAAACAGATTAAGCATTATCGTGTGGATAAAATGCTGCATATACAGATGTCAGATGAGGAACGGGATGGAAAAGAAAGCTTTAAAAAGCTGGATATGGCAGATTACGCAAAGAAAAGTTTTGGAATGTTTGGTGGAAAAGAGCAGAACGTAAAGCTTTTAGTGGAAAATAGCCTGGCGGGCGTTATTATAGATCGGTTTGGAAAAGATGTGAGGATGATTCCATTGGATGAGAAACACTTTACCGTCAGCGTAAAAGTATATGCCAGCAGACAGTTTCTGGGATGGATTTTTTCTCTGGGAGAAAATGTGAAGATTATCGGACCGCCAGAGATAGTAGAACAGATGAAATATGAGACGGAGCGTTTGATGCGGCAGTATAATATTTCTGAAAATAAATAAAAAAGCCTGTAATAAACAGGCTTTATCCGCACACTGCGGACCACGTTATGTGGCGATTTGAATAAATTTTTATTTGAACTTATGATGTAAATTTAGTATGGTACTAAACTTATTCTTAGTATAATAACAAAAAAGAAAAATGTCAATAAATATTTTGTGATAAGGAGAAGGATATTTTGTGATAAGGAGAAGGATTATGGGACAGGAATATTTTTTAGGTTTGGATATGGGAACCGGTTCAACTGGCTGGGCGGTAACGGATGAGAAATATCAGGTTCTTAGAAAACATGGAAAATCATTATGGGGAGTACGTCTGTTTGAAAGCGCATCAACGGCGGAAGAGAGACGTGCGTTCCGGACTTCAAGAAGACGACTGGACAGAAGAAATTGGCGCATAGAAATTTTGCAGGAAATCTTTTCAGAGGAAATTTCAAAAGTTGATGCGGGGTTCTTTCTGCGAATGAAAGAGAGCAAGTATTATCCGGAGGACAAGCGGGATTTGGAAGGAAGATGCCCGGAATTACCGTATACGTTGTTCGCAGATAAGGATTATGATGACAAAACATATCACAAAGAGTTTCCGACAATCTACCATCTTCGAAAAATGCTGATGGAAACAAAAGATACACCGGATATCCGTCTGGTTTATCTGGCGTTTCATCATATATTGAAACATAGAGGCCACTTCCTGCTTCCAGGAGATATTAATCAGGTAAAAGAATTTGATGCAACATTCAAACAGCTCTTAGAAAACATAAAGAACGAAGAATTGGACTTTGGCTTAACTATTGAAGAGGAAAAGTTTCATTTGGTGGAAGAAATTTTAAAGAATAGGAAACTGACAAGATCAGCTAGAAAAACACAATTAATAAAGGTACTTGATGCAAAAACAAGTTGTGCAAAAGCAGTTTGCAACTTATTGGCAGGAGGAACGGTAAAATTAAGTGATATTTTTTCGGATAGTGATCTGGAAGGCTGTGAACGTTCGAAAATTTCGTTTTCTGATAGTGGGTATGATGATTATGCAGGAATTGTTGAGGCGGACCTGGGCGAACGCTATTATATTATAGAGTCCGCCAAAGCGGTATACGATTGGTCTTTATTGGTGGATGTTTTAAGGGACAGCACCTCTATTTCAGAAGCAAAAGTGCGTATTTATGAAAAGCATAAGACGGATCTGGCTTTATTGAAGCACGCAGTGCGCAGATATCTTACAAAAGAGGAATATGCGCAGCTTTTCGTAAGGACAGAAAGTAAGCTGTATAATTATTGTGCATACATTGGAATGATCAGAAAAAACGGAAAGAAACAGGAAGTGCAGGAACAGTGCGGTAAAACAGAGTTTTATGACTTCCTAAAGAAAAAGGTTGTACCCAGATTGGAAGAGCGAGGCGCAGAGGAGGCAAAATATATCCTGCAGGAAATGGAACAGGAAAATTTTTTGCCGAAACAGATAACCAGGGATAATGGGGTTATTCCGTATCAAATTCATAAGTATGAATTGGAGAGAATCATTGACAATTTGAAAGACAGGATTCCGCTGCTGAAGGAAAGCGGAGAAAAAATAGTGCAATTATTCGAATTTCGCATTCCATATTATGTCGGTCCAATAAATAAGATTGTGAATAAGGACAATTCAAAATTTACGTGGGCGGAAAGAAAAAGCAGTGAGAAGGTTTATCCATGGAATTTTACGGAAGTAATTGATGTGGAAGCAAGTGCGGAGAAATTCATCCGGCGTATGACAAATAAATGCGCTTATTTGACAGGAAAGGATGTACTGCCGAAGGATTCTCTGCTGTACAGTAAATTTATGGTATTAAATGAGCTGAATAATCTGCGTTTGAATGGGGTAAAGATTTCCGTTGAATTAAAGCAGAAAATATATACCGATTTATTTTGCAGATATAGAAAAGTTACACAGAGAAAATTAAAAGATTATTTGACGCGCGAAGGAATTGTTAAAAAAGATGTTGAAATAACAGGAATTGACGGTGATTTTAAAGCGGCGCTGACGGCGTATCATGACTTTAAAGAAAAGCTCACTGGAAAAGAGTTAAGTACAAGAGAAAAAGAAATGATCATCCGGAATATTGTACTGTTCGGAGAAGATAAAAAACTTTTAAGACAGCGGCTGACGAAAATGTTGCCCGATCTGACTGAAAAGCAGATAAAAAATATAAGTATGTTGTCATATAAAAGGTGGGGGAGATTATCAAAAGAATTTCTTGAAGAAATTACGGTTCCGGCTCCGGAAACCGGAGAAGTGTGGAATATCATTACCGCTTTATGGGAAACAAACGACAACTTAATGCAGCTTTTGGGGAGAGAATACCAGTTCAGCGAAGAAATAAATACTTATAATGGAAATCTGGAAAATACCAAATTAAGCTATAAGATGGTGGAGGATTTATATGTATCGCCGGCAGTAAAACGTCAGATCTGGCAGACATTGCAGATCGTGAAGGAAATTCAGAAGATTATGGGACAAGCGCCGAAGCGTGTTTTTGTAGAAATGGCAAGAGAGAAGCAGGAAAGCAAGCGTACGGAATCCAGAAAAAAACAGCTGCAGGAATTATATAAAGCGTGCAGAAATGAGGAAAAAGACTGGATTGGAGAATTGGGAAAGCTTGAAGACTATCAGCTGCGAAGCGATAAATTATATCTCTATTATACGCAGATGGGACGCTGTATGTATTCCGGAGAAGTGATTGATCTGGAAGATCTGTGGGATAATACGAAATATGACATCGATCATATTTATCCGCAGTCGAAGACAATGGATGACAGTCTGAACAACCGGGTGCTGGTAAAGAAAGAATGCAATGCAAAAAAATCAGATACGTATCCGATTAAAGAAGAAACTCGCAAAATAATGACTCCTTTTTGGAAAACTCTGTTGGACAGAAAATTCATCAGCAAAGAAAAATATGAACGTCTTGTCCGCGGAACGGAATTTGAGGCAAATGAGCTTGCTGGCTTTATTGAAAGACAAATTGTTGAAACCCGCCAAAGTACGAAAGCGGTTGCAGACATTTTGAAACAGGCATTGCCGGATACGGAGATCGTGTATGTAAAGGCAAAAACGGTATCACAGTTCCGGCAGGATTTTGGGTTTGTTAAGGTTCGTGAGATGAACGACTTACATCATGCGAAGGATGCTTATTTGAATGTTGTGGTGGGAAATACATATTTTGTGAAATTTACAAAGAATGCAGCATGGTTTGTGAAAGAGAATCCTGGGCGGACGTATAATCTGAAGAAAATGTTTACCTCAGAACAGGATGTCTGCAGAAATGGTGAAGTGGCCTGGAAAGCAGGCGGAAAAGGAAGTATTGTGATTGTCAGAAAGTATATGGAAAAAAATAATATTCTGGTGACACGGAAAGCGTATGAGGTAAAAGGCGGCTTATTTGATCAGCAGATTATGAAAAAGGGAAAAGGACAGGTTGCTGTTAAGGGTAGTGATGAAAGACTTTCTGATATTCAGAAATATGGCGGTTATAATAAAGCTGCCGGGGCATATTTTATGCTTGTGAAATCGAAAGATAAGAAGGGAGCAGAAATCCGTACGCTGGAATTTATACCTCTTTATCTAAAGAAAAGGATTGAAAGCAGCGAAGAGGAAGCAATCTCATATCTGAAAAATGAGCGGAGGTTAATAGAGCCGGAGATTCTATTAAAAAAGATTAAAACGGATACATTATTTAAAGCAGACGGTTTTAAAATGTGGCTATCGGGCAGAACCGGTGGACGATTAATTTTTAAAGGGGCTAATCAGCTGCTTTTATCGACGCAAGATACAGAGAAGCTGAAAAAAGTCGTTAAGTTCTGCAACAGGCGAAAGGAAAATAAAAATCTCAGAGTAGTTAAGGAAGACTCGTTGTCAGAGAAGGAAGTGGTAGAATTATATGATACGTTTCTCGATAAAATACGAAATACGGTATACAAAGTGCGGCTATCCGCTCAGGAAAAAACATTGGTTGATTGTCGGGAAAAGTTTATCAAACTGAGTCTGGAGGATAAGTGCTTAATTGTTTTTGAAATTCTGCACATATTTCAGTGTCAAAGCGGTTCGGCAAATTTAAAATTAATAGGCGGACCGGGAAGTGCAGGAATTTTAGTTATGAATAATGATATTTCCAAATGTAATCAGATATCAATAATAAATCAATCTCCAACGGGAATCTACGAACAGGAGATTGATCTGTTAAAGATTTGAGCTGGCGTATAATCGTTATCTCCAAACGGGCAAAACTGGATCTTCAGCTGGGATATATGGTTGTGCGCAGTGAGGAGATAACGAAGATTGTGTTAAGCGAAATATCTACGATATTGATTGAATCTACGGCAGTATCATTGACGACCAGTTTGCTTGCCGAGCTGGCGAGAAGAAAGGTAAAGGTTATTTTTTGTGATGAAAAGAGAAATCCTTCGTCGGAGCTGGTCAGTTATTATGGAAGTCACGATACCAGCAATAAAATAAGACAGCAAATCGGATGGAAGCAAAAGACAAAAGAAGCTGTCTGGACGGAAATCGTTACTGAAAAGATCCGCAAGCAAAAGGAATTATTAGAAATACTTGGAAAGGGAGAAGCAGAGCTGCTGTCATCTTATTTGAAAGAAATTACTTGGAATGACGGAACGAACCGGGAAGGACATGCCGCAAAGGTTTATTTTAATGCGTTGTTTGGTGTGGACTACCAAAATAAATGTCAAAAACATGGGATGATCTGAGAAGTTGTGTTTCAATTTGGGAAATGGCGGGAAATACCGGAAAATCAAGGGATATGGCGATTTTATCATTTGAAAAGAGGATTTTTTTGACAGCCATTTTGAGTATGAGAATAATTGTATATACAATTTTCGATAATAGAAGAATGGAAAGGGGAAAACCGCCGAAAACACTTGATTTTCAGCGGTTTTTTAACAGAAACGAAAATGAACATCGTTACCAGCATATTTTAACATCAGGAACATTATGTGTAAATAGGCAGAGCGTTATAACACAGCGTTATAGCGTTATTTTTTTGCACAAAAATAAGCGAAGAAATCCAGTAAATACAAGCGTTACACGGTTTTCACAGAGCGTTACAAAAAGAAAAAATTCAATTCAAAAACTGTAAAAAATATGAATAGATCAATGGGACAAAATTGTACGCAAAATAATATATGTCCCATTGGCGTATTTATGCGGTATTTCAGAGTTTTCCACAAAAAATTGTGGAAAAAGCAATGGGACAAAAAATATATAAAAATGGGTAACAAGTAACCCAAAAAAAGAGAAAAAAATTAAGCTATTCCTATATCAGTTTTGTCCCCTGAATTTGATGATTTTCTTCGACTGTCTTTCCTTTTGATTTTCAATTCCATCATTTCTATTATTTCTTCTTGATCATCTGGATCAAGGCATCTGAAAAGTTGCAATAGATCATTCTCATGGGAAGAAAATATCTCATTTGTGATATCCTCATGGTGATTTTCTCCAGTCAAGATCCAGTCTATAGATACATGCAGAGCTTTTGACAAAGCTATCAATGCATTAGCTGACGGTGTTTTATTTCCGTTTTCGAAATCGCTTAAATTACCGTTAGATATACCACATATTTCTTTAATTTGAACCTGAGTGAGCTTTAGCTCTTTTCGCCTTTCTTTTATTCTACATCCTATCACGTTATCCATTTAAACCTCCGATCTCCTAAATTAAATATCACAAACGAGATATTTTTGTCGACTAAATATCCCGAAAGTGATATTATGTGTTTAGGGTAACAAATAACTCAAAAATATCCTAACATATCAACCCGGATTTCTCAACCGGAACCGCAGTGATCACTGCAAAATAAAGCCGATCTGAAGGCAGGAACAATCGTTACAGAAAAGAAAACAGAATTGAAAGGGGACGATCAAGATCAAAAACGGGAAAAGACCGACGCTGCAGCAGAAGAAGCTGATGAGATCCCATGGACTTGTTCCGGAGAACTGGCTGGTGGTAAAGAACACACAGGAGTATCTGGAAGTGGTCAGCAGGATATCTCTGAAGAAGATCGGAGGGAAGCCGAAGCTCCGGAAACTGATTAAGGAATAGAGGGGCGGAGGAATGAAAAAGAGTGAATACATATCCGGATTTCTTGATTTCATGCGCGAGTCGATGATGGAGTATGAAATCGCAAGGACAAGGCAGGCGGATGCGGATAACGAAACTCAGGATCTACTCCACCGTCTGGAACTGCACGATGACAGCTATCACGACATGGCGAGGATATCAAAGGAATTAAAGAGGGTAAGGCAGGAACGAAGAAATGCTAAAGATACGATCAGCGAACTTGAACCAGTCCGAAAGTGGTCTGAGGAAAATGCCAAGGCATTGAAATCATTGGAACAGCTGCTGGGCGCGGTCAGGAAAGCTGAGAAGGCAACACAGAACCGTTTCTATACGGAGCGGACGGATGCAGTGGAAAGGACAATAAAAAAGTGAAAATTAGTATCAGTATGGAAATAGACGGAAGAAATGCTTCTGATGTCAGAGCTGCTAAAGAAATCATAGAAGAAGTTGGGAAGAAAGGAATAAAACTTGCATATGAAAACGGCTGCGAGGGCAGACCTGACGAAGGGCTGCCCTACACTTCAAAACATATTATTCCAGAAAACTTTCTCGGACTTCATGAAGTGCTCCGATAATAGCTCGCGAGTATTCGTTACAGAGAGCTTCATCAGCACGAAAGATTTCTTCGGCAACACGCTGAATGACGCGCTGCTGGTCATGAGTAAAAGCGTCTGGAAAAATATCAAATGCACGTTTTTGGATGTTATGCTCTAAAATTTCCTGATGCTCCAGATAAACATCACGCACATAAGTACGTATGTAATCAGCAAGAGACTCCAACTGTGATCCATTCATAAATAAAACCGCCTTTCGTTTTTATTAAGTGTATCACATGAGGAAGATAATTGAAACAAGAAGAAGGTGAGAAGATGGCAGGAGGAAGAATGACGCTGACTCCACTCGGAAAAGAGATCAAGAAGAAGCTGATCGACAAAGAGATGACACAGAAGGAGCTGGCGGATCAGCTGGGTGTCACGAAACAGTACATCACAAAGATCATAACCGGCACCAGGACTGGAGAAAAGTACCTCTGCCAGATCGGTGCCATATTGGATATAGATATCGCTAAGTTTGCAGCATAGGAGGGAGAGCATGGCAGAACTGGCATATGTATCCCTGGAAGAAGCTGCAGAGCTTGAGGGGATAGCATACGAAACTATAAAAAAAAGAGCCCAGAGAAGTCCTGAGAAAATGGGAGTTAAAAAAGAAGAACGGGACACGGGCGGAAAAGAACTGACACTTGTGGCAGTGAGCAGCCTGTCGAAGCTGGGACAGAACCGGTGGAAAGAACGGGAGAAACTGAAGGAGATGACAGATACTACAGCAAAACTTCCTCAGGAAGAAAAGAAGGATGAACCATGGTACGTGAAAGCGGATTATGAATGGTTTGAGCACCAGTATAAGAACGAATACTTCAAGGCCATGGATCTGGGGAATGTCATCCGGAGATTTCTGAAGGAAGCAGAAGGAGCCGGAAAGGATCTGACTACATTCACGGAACAGTTCGCTCAGGAGAACATCGGAAAAAGCGGAAGGACGCTCCGGAGGCTTGTGAAGGACTACCAGCAGGCGGAAGCCTGGGCGGCGAAGCTGAGCAAGGAAGACGGATGCAGCTACGACCACCTGATGGTGCTGGCACTGTGTAGGAAACCGAAGGACTGCGGAACATTTCCTTCCATCCAGCCGGATGTGAAGCAGGCGATCAAGAATATCTGGTTCAATAAAGACTTCGCAGTCAACCGGAGGACAAGGCAGGATCTGTATGAGGTTCTGGAAGAGATATCCGTGAACAAGGGATGGAAAAAGCTTCCGTCTTACCAGACGGTGGTGCGTTACATTTCTTATCTCATGGATGACGAAAATCTTCGGAGCGCATACGACTATCAGCAGAAGGGCATCCGGAAGTGGAAGAATGAGAACATGGTCAAACGTGCCCGCGATACGAAGAGTCTGAAGGTCCTGGAGATGTTGCAGGGAGATGAACACACCTTCGACCTGTGGGTGATGTACAAGGACAAGAACGGGAGGGAGATCCCGATCCGTCCGAAACTGGTATGCTGGATCGATACCAGGAGCCGCATGATACTGGGAGACATCATCTGCAAAGATGCAGACAGCCAGATCCTGAAGGAGAGCCTGATCAAGCTGATGTATGAAGACCTTCCGGGACAGGTTCCACGGTATCTGTACATTGATAACGGTAAAGATTACACCAGCAAGCAGATGATGGGTGTAGACAGGAAAGACCGGCACAACCAGGATGCGAAGGACGAATTCTTCGATATGGAATTTGACCGTCCGACCAGGGGTTTCTACCATGACATGGGGATTGAGGATGAACACATATCAATGCCCTACGAGCCATGGACGAAGGGACAGATCGAAAGGAGCTTCGGCACAGCGATCGAAAAGTTCTCAAAGAAATTTGAAAGCTATACCGGAACACTCACAGGATCAAAGACGGATGCAAAGGTACCGAAGGAGATCAAGAAGATGGCGGAGCAGGGAAAGCTCCTGACCATGGATGAGTTTTATGAAGAGTGGAAGAAGTATAAGGAGAAGTACATCAACCGTGCACACAGGGGACTCCGGACTGCAGGGGAAGAGTACAGGAAGCCGGTACAGCTCTTTGAAAACGAAGAACGGTACATAAAGGCGGCGCCGCCGAGGAGTTATGCGATCATGGCTCTGATGAAACCGGAGGAAGCACTGGTGAACAATGTCGGCATCAAACGCTTCGGATACTACTACATGGATGATGAGCTTTGCCCGTATATCGGACAGAAGATCCATATCAAGGTGGATCCGTATGATGTGACCAGCATTTACTGCATCAACAACAAAGGGGGGCTTATCTGCAGGGCATACTCACAGGAACTCCTGCAGTTCGGAAAGGTATCTGATGAGACCCTTCAGGAACACAGGAAGATGCAGAACCGGCAGCTGAAGACTGTACGTGAAGAGATCGAAGAAGCGAACAGGCCGTTTGACGGTGATGAGAGCGCACCGCACAAGGGAATGGTCGGAGGCGTGAAGCTGACGATAGGCAAAGATGCAAAGAAGAGCAAGGTGGTGTCAATGCCTACAGATGCGGCATACAGGAAGAACAGGGAATTCCGGAAGCCGAACGAATGCGAGTACATGAATTCACAGGCAGAAAAGGCACTGGAAAGGCTACGGAAGATGGGAGGCGCATGATATGTCAGATAAGATCACGGATATGATCGGGAGATCCATCTGGATAGTCGGATGGGGAACTGTATTGATGGTATATATCCTGACGATCATCATATTATCACCGATCCTATTCCTGGACTTCTTAGCAAATGAAGAATACTGATCAATATAAATGTCAAAAACGGGGACAGAAATGAAGAAAGGAGCGTTACAAAATGGCAGATATGAAATATTTAGGGGCAGGAGTCAGAACAGACCAGCAGCCGTCAGAGCTTGCGATGAGAGTGATCAGGAGGCTGACAGAGCTTGGAGGGAACAAAGCAGAGCTTGCCCTGAAGATCGGATGCAGCCGGTCCATGGTGAGCCAGTACCTGTCCGGAAAGTACAGGAGCGATCCTTCCACGGTAGAGGCAGCACTGGAAGGGTGGCTCCTGGAAGTCGGAGAACCGGAAGCGGAGACGTCCGGAACAGACCGTCAGGAAACACAGGAACAGGGAACACCGGAACTCAGAGAGCTCCCGCGGAAGGTCGCATATTTTGAGTCAAGCGACTATCTGAACGTGATGGCTGTATGCCAGAGCTGTCAGGAAGACATGGGACTTGGCATCATCGTAGGGAAATCCGGATACGGGAAGACGCACGCTTTGAAAAAATATGCGCAGCTTCCGAGAGTTGCTTACCTGGAATGCGATGACACGATGAGCTGCAGGGATCTTGTGGAAGAGATCGAGTCCCAGCTTGGCATGTCGAAGTCATCCGGAGGGAGCATCCATAAAAGGGTGAGCCGGATCCGTGAGTTCCTGAACATCAACACGGGATATCTCCTGATCATTGATGAAGCGGACAAGCTGATGAATAAGTATACCACAGCAAAGATGGAGATCATCAGGGGGATATTTGACCAGGCGGATGTAGGGATCGTGATCGCCGGGGAACCTAAACTTGAGATCGACATCAAGACAGTGCTGGCACGTTTTGCGAACCGTGTGGATTTCTATTACAAGCTTCACGGACTCAATGCTTCAGAGCTCAGAAGATACCTGGAAGGATGGGATCTGACAGAGGAAGCTGCCGCAGAGCTTGCATGCAGGGCATTCGAAGCAAGGAATGGCTGCTTCCGTCTCCTGGACCGTACCATCAACAACGTGCTCCGCGTCATGAAAGCTCATGGGGAGTACACAGTCACACTGAAGATGGTACAGGAAGCATCCGGAATGATGATGTTATAAGGAGGACAGGAGAATGAAGAGATTAACCTATAAGATCGAAGCAACCGAAAACGGATATACAGAGAGCCTGAGCTTCCTGGGAATAACAGTCTCCAAGACCTGGAAGAGAACAGACACCGGAATGAGATGTGAGGAAAACGACCTCTGTGAACAGCTGGAGGAAGCAGGAATCAATGATGAGGAGTTCCTGGACGGGATTTACGACTACTTGGATGAGTCAAACCTGGGAATGGATCTGTCGGGCTTACTGAGATAGGGAGGGAAAATCATGGAGAATATTACAATCAGCATCAGAGGAAAGAACGCAGGTGTACAGGCGTCAGCAATCGTGAGAGCGTTTTACAAGACAATGGCGAGGATGGAGGATGGTGGCTGCCATGTGCAGCTTGCCACCAGCCACATTGACGAAGGAGCCGCCACCACAGGCGAGATCAGCGTTCCGGATTTCATTTCCGAACAGGAAAGCAGAAGACGGTTCGCAGGAAGGAGATAACATGGCAGGAAAGAGGATCCCGAAGCATAAAGTGACCATCCGGACCCTGTGGGGGATCGCAAAGTCCCCGGAGCTTCAGCTGGGAAGCGAAGAGCTCCACCTGGTCGTGCAGGCACAGACCGGCAAGGATTCCCTGAAGGAGCTGACCGAACCGGAACGTAGGCGCGTGGCTTACGTCCTGGGACAGATGAAGGAGTCGGCATCCGGGAAGAGGAAGAGACCGGTCGGCATGACCGGAAACGCCACGGACAACCAGAGACGCAAGATCTACATGCTGACCAAGGAGCTGGGCTGGGACGACAACCCGAAGCGGCTCTCCGGGTTTATCCGCCGGATGTTCAGAGTGGAGAGGGTTGAGTGGCTGAATTATGAACAGTGCAGCAACCTGATCGAGGCACTGAAGAAGATGATCGAGAGACAGGAGGCGGCGGGCGGTGAATGATTTTCGGGTTACGATTCGGGCGAAGAACGGCAAGATCGGCATAGATGCCGAGGGCGAAGTGATCGTCCTGGAAGACCTTGCTACCACCTGCGGGATCATGCAGATCCTGGCGGGCGAGATGGCTCTGAAACAGGGCAGAAGCCTGGACGACGTGAAGGACGCCATGCTGGACATCCATCTGGCAGCCATGCAGAAACTGATGGACGACCAGGCAGAGAGGGAACTGTGGGATGAATAAGTTTCTAAGCGCAAAAGGAAGGAGAGACGATGGCAAAGAAGAAATACAAGCCAATGACCAAGCGGGAAAAGGAAGAGATGAAACAGTTCCGGAAGGAACTGAGAGAGAAAGGCGTGATCCCACCGGTCAAGAAACGCCTGAACCGCAAGGACTACATAGAGAATACCAGAAACAAGTGGAATGAGCCGGAAGAAGGAAATTCCTGGGTCTATCTTACCAGGGCAGTCTCCTGGGTGATGGGACGGGTTGACCATAAGGGCAATGTCCATCCGGAAGCGATCGGAGCGGCCAAGGTGCTGCAAGTAGCTATGAAGATGCAGGAGTTCACAGCGAAGCTCAAGGAAGAAGGGCGGGACCGGTACACCACCGGCGAGCTGTATGAGTATCTGAAGGAAACGCTGGAAGAGTAGCCAGCAGAAAGGAGCACAAACATGGTGCAGAAGAAAATGTCTACCCACGGGGCAGTCAACATCCCGGTACAGATGCGCCGGAGCATGGGACTCCAGCCCAAGGATGTGATTGAACTGGAGGAGAAAGATGGGGCGTTGATCCTGCGTCCCAGGGAGATCCGGTGCGCGTTCTGCGGAACGGATGAGGATGTCCTGAAGCTGAAAGGAAAGGGGATCTGTGTCTCCTGCCTTGAAAAGGCACAGGAGCAGAAAGGAGAAGACAATGAAGATTGATCTGAAGACACAGACCAGCGGACAGCTGGTGGACACACTGGTGGAGCTGGACAAGCTCCGCCTCCAGACAGCCAGGAGCATTGATATGTACAAAGCAGAACTTCAGGCCAGGGGCGTGAGCATCATGGACGACCGCAACCAGCAGTACATCCGTTTCTACGGTGACGGAGGCAGTGCTTCCATCACAGACAAGCAGAAGCTGGATCTCACCAACCCGGACCGCTTGCAGAAGTGGCTTCCGGAAGGCGTATACAAGAAGAACGTGTCAGAGACCACGGAAACCAAGTACAAGCTGACCACCGGGTTTGAGACCATGCTGAAGTCGGTTGCGACCGGGGACTACACCTTCGAGATGTCCCTGGAGGATATGATGGACCAGCTGCACATTGTCCCGGATGATAAGCAGCGGAAGCTTCTGCTGAAGAAGCTGACCGGGGAGTTCGAGAAAGACCGGAAGACCCTGAATGCCGTGTTCAAGACCGAGGATTCCTGGGAAGAAGAACTCTACTACATCCACCGGATCAAGAGAGGCGAGCTGATCCGGAAATACCTGCCGGACGATATGCTGGACATCACCATCACAGAGCTGAAGAAGTGTATCACGGTAGACAGTTCCCTGGCCATCGGGCTGGACTATAAGGCGGAGGACTAGGACATGATAGAACCAAGTACAATAAACATCCTGATCGTATGTGTCACGCTTGTGACACTGGTATGGATGGGCGGAAAGAAAGGATGATTGAAATGGCAGCAAAGAAAAAGTTATTTTTGATCGCCGGACACGGCGAGGGAGACCCGGGAGCGTGCAGCATCTGGGGGCAGGAAGCAAACTATACCAGGGAACTGGCGAAGCTGGTGAAGACTGCGATCGGCAGCCGCATGAGCGTGACATTGTACGATACTAACAAAAACTGCTACGCACAGAGCAAGAAGGGCAACGTCCCGACCTACTCTGATTATGACATGACTGTTGAGTTCCATTTCAACGCGAAAGCCAAGGCAGACCCGAACGGGGATGGAAGGTTCACAGGCGTGGGCGGATACACCCATCCGAACAATGCAGGGCGCTCCATTGCAAGGGCAATTGTTGACAGGGTGGTTGCCCTGGGCTTCAGGGAGTGGCTTCTGGATACCAGCACCGGGCTTCTGAACCTGAACAGGGCACAGGGGCAGGGCGCCAAGTATTTCCTCCTGGAGACTGCCTTTATCGACGACGGGGATGATATGAAGTTCTATACAGCCCGCAAAGAAATCTTCGCCCAGGCGATCGCACAGGGCATCCTGGACGGTCTGGGAGTGAAGAGCACAGCCACACAGCCGAAGGCGGAACAGTATTACCGTGTGCGCCTCACCAAGGACGATGAGAAGAGCCAGCTCTTCGCAGGAACCAAGGCGGGAGCCCTGGCGGTGTGCAAGACCAAACCGGGATACAGTGTCTTTGATCCGGACATGAAGTGCATCTACACCAACAACGCGAAAGGCTTGCAGGCATCCGCACTGAAGGGACTGAGTGAGAAAGAATGGATTGAGAAGGTCGGACCGCTGTACACCACAGATGAGAAAACCAGCGGTATCCTGGCCTGTGTATCCCTGGCACAGGGCATCCTGGAAAGCGGCTACGGACAGACAGACCTGGCACAGGCAGGAAATAACCTTCACGGCATGAAGACCAACCTCTCCGGCAACACCTGGCCGGGAACCACCTGGGACGGCTCCAGCAAGTATACCAATGAGTCACCGGAACAGGATGCAAACGGCAACCAGTACATGAAGAAGTCAGACTTCCGCCGCTACGGCTGTATCGAGGAATCCATTGCCGATCACTCCGCGTACCTTCTGAACGCAGCCAACGGCAAGAAACAGAGATACGCAGGGCTGGCAGGCGAGAAGGACTACAGGAAAGCAGCCCAGATCATCAAGGATGGCGGATACGCGACGGACACCAAGTACGTCTCCAAACTGGTGAACATCATCGAAAAATGGAACCTGACCAGGTACAACGCCTCAGGCTCTGGCTCCACACCGAAGCCATCCGCGGCGGAAGACGAATGGAAAGTTCCGTTCCTGATCAATACGACCTGTGACTGGCTGTGGATCCGCAAGGGACCGGCGAAGAAGTACGACACCAGCGGGCACATTGCTGAAAAAGACGGGGAAAAGAAGAAGTATACCATCGTGGAAGTAAAGAATGGATGGGGACGTCTGAAGTCCGGAATCGGATGGATCTGCCTGGATTATGTAAAGAAGGTGTGACAGATGGACCGACTGATGAGGGAGCTTGTCAACGAGACGAAAGAAGAAGACATTGCCGACCGCTACCGCCCGATCGTGGACATCATCGGGGTGGATGCCTTCGTGGAACTGTCAATCTACGCCTGCGGCGACGAGCTGTACTTCCCGAAGCCGGAGAACATCGTGGCACCGGCCAGGAACCGGCGGGTCAAAAAGGAATACAATGGTTACAATCTGAAGGAGCTTGCGGAGAAGTACAACCTCACCACCGTACAGATCCGCAACATACTGAAGGACGAGCCAATGATCGGACAGATGAGCATTTTTGACATGGAAAATGAGCAAAAAAGCACTTAAATATTTACCCTAAAAGGTTATTTCATAAGAGTATAGGATAAGAGCATAGCTTACAGCTATGCTCTTATTTTTTTGTCGATGGAAGAGCCGGAAAGGAGCAATTATGGAGTTAATCAACAGCGTAAATATTGACGCCCTGTACGCCCTGGCAAGCAAGCTGATCGTGCTTGTAGGGATTATGGCGTTCCTGGTGTCCGCAGTGACCCAGGTACTCAAACAGATCCCGGGACTGGAGAAACGCGTTCCGACACAGATCACAGTGATCGTGACGAGCATGATCCTCTGTCCGGCGGCGATGGCGGCAATGGCGGTCTATTACAGTGTACCGATTGACTGGTTCATGGTCTTTGCGTCGTTTATCGCGTCATTTATCGTGTCGCTTGTCTCGATGGACGGGTGGGAACGTGTCGCAGAACTGTGGAACCGGATGATCAAGAAATCGTAAGGTACTCATATGGGGTACACAATCACATTTTCCGATGTGATGACAGTGGTGATCTCAGGAGCATTGACCATCATAGTCTGGTTCCTGAAGAGCTACCTGTCAAACATCCAGGCAACTAATGAACAGCAGAACAAGAAGCTGGCTGAGATCGACGAAAAGACACAGAGACGTATAAACGCAGTAGAAGAGGAAAGCAGGAACGAGATCAAGAGGGTGGACAGGGAACTGGCAGACATCAAAGGGGATTTTGCCACCATGTTCGTGCTCCGGGAGGACTACTTCCGGGCAATGGACAAGATGGACGGCAACTTCCGCGACATCGACCGGAAGATCGACCGGCTCCTCATAGCGAACAACATCACGATGGAGGTGAAGAGTAATGGACGATCTGGAGAGGACAGAGGTGAGTCAGAATAAATCGAACCGCGGGTTCATTATGCGGAGCCTGGCAAGAGGATTCAACTATTCCGCCTCTGTCCGCAGCCTGTCAAATGCAATGATGTCCGACGGGCGGATCTATACCCCGGACATTTCCAAACTGCTGGACTATCTGGTATCTGCCGGATATGTCAGATTTACAGACAAGAAGATCAACTCATACACAGCCTACCGGAACGACGCGGTGGTACAGCTGACCAAGGAGGGCATTGACCTGGTAGAGGCGACCATCGAGGATCCGGGGGTGGACATCTAGTATGGGAAAACAGAGAAAGAAGACCAGGATCTCCGGAAAAGTGGATGAGCTGCCGGAGAATATCCGCCAGCAGGTGGATGTGATGCTGGTCGATACCTCAAACACCTATCTTTCCATCAGCCTGAAGCTGAAGGACATGGGATACGAGGTGTCGAAGAGCAGTATCGGGCGTTACGCCCTACGCACTTCCAGCGCAACCCAGAGACTCCTGGAAGCCCAGGCACAGACAGAGCAGCTGGTCAAGGTAGTACAGAAGAACCCGGACGCCGACTACACAGAGGCAGGCATGAGACTGCTGATGGACGGATTGATCAACAAGCTGGCCACAGCAGAAGAAGAGTTTGATGCCCTGCCACTGGAGAAAGCAGGACGACTCCTGACGAGTCTGTCCAGGACGAAGGTCTACAAGGACCGTGTGAAACAGGATATGCAGAAAAAAGCGGATCTTGCCTTCTCCGAGATGGAAGACAGGATCATGAAACTGATCCGGCAGGATCCGGAAGCGGCAGCACAGCTCCGCACGATCCTACAGGAGGCGAAAGACAGGATGATGCAGGATGATTGATTTTGACCACTGGCTGACACAGCTGGACGACGGCGAGGAACAACAGGAAAGAGAGTGGCATACCAACCAGGAAGAGCTGTTCCGGGAATATGTCCTTCGGGAGAAAACTGCTTACCGGAAGGATTTAAAGGAACGGTTTGACCGTGGCGAGAAGCTGACCGGTCCGAAAGGGCTCAGGAAGAAGCTGGCTGCCGTGGATCTGTCCTACTTCGGCAGGGCGTATCTGTCTCACTATTTCGTAAGGAAGTCCCCGGAGTTCCACGCGGAGCTGGATGCCATCTGGGAGTCAGGCGTTCTGAAGGGAATGAACCCTTTAATGGATGCCAAGAAGATCTCCAGGGCAGACGGATCCAAGAGAGCCATAGCAGCTCCCCGTGGACATGCGAAGTCCACGAACTTCACATTCAAGGACTCCCTTCACGCCATCCTGTACGCATACAAGCACTATCTGATCATCCTGTCCGACTCATCTGACCAGGCGGAGGCATTCCTGGAAGACATCAAGGATGAACTGGAAGACAATGCTGACATCATTGAGGACTTCGGCTGCATGAAGGGGGAAGACACCTGGAAGAGCGGCACGATCAAGACGACCAACGGCGTCAAGGTGGATGCAGTAGGATCCGGAAAGAAACTTCGAGGAAGGAAAAACCGGAGCTGGCGTCCTGACCTTATTGTCCTGGACGATATCGAGAACGATGAGAACGTCAACACACCGGAACAGAGGAAGAAGCTTCTGAACTGGTTCAACAAGGCCGTGATGAAGGCGGGGGACACCTACACAGACATCATGTATGTAGGAACAATCCTGCATTATGACTCCCTTTTGTCCAACACCCTGAAGAATCCGGAGTTCAAAAGCAGGAAATACCGGGCTGTCATATCCTATGCGGATAACACGCAGCTGTGGGAACAGTGGGAAGAGCTTTTTATCAACCTTTTTGACGAGCTGCATGAGGAACACGCAGACGAGTTCTTTGAGGAGCACAAAGCGGAGATGCTGAAAGGCACAGAAGTCCTGTGGGAGGAAAAGCTGTCCTACTACAAGCTCATGAAGATGAAAGTATCCGAGGGAGATGCTTCCTTTAACTCCGAGCTTCAGAACGACCCGATCGACCCGGACAATGCGACATTCAATGAAGAATGGTTCGATTTCTACGACGATGAGCCGATTGACTTCAGTGATCCACGTTTCTACTTTGTCGGGGCAAATGATCCGTCTCTGGGTAAGAACAAAAAGAGCGATACCAGTGCCATCATAGGCCTGGCAACAGATATGAAGACCGGCTATATGTACGTTGTGGATGCGTCGATCGAGAAACGCCATCCGGATGTGATCATTGACGACGCCATTAACATGAGCCGGAGATACAAAAAAGACTACAACCGGAGTTTCCGGAAGTTCGGCGTTGAGACCGTACAGTTTCAGTGGTACTTCAAGGAAGTCCTGGCACAGAAGTCGGCACAGGAAGGCGTGTACCTCCCGATCGAGGAGATCCAGTCCAGCTCCAACAAGACTATGCGGATCGAGTCCCTTCAGCCGATGGTCAAGAACCACTATCTCAAATTCTCACGGAAACACAAGGCTCTGCTCCAGCAGATGAAAGAGTTCCCGATGGGAAAGAACGACGACGGACCCGACACGTTAAAAATGGCGGTTGATACCGCAGTCAAGGCAAGGGGAAGCAGTGGGGCGGGAGAGTACCGGACCGCAGAAAAAAGAAGGGTACAGTTTGAAGAAGGAGCGTACTGATTATGTCAAAAAAGAAGAAGGGAAAGAAAGGCAGGAAAGAAGCCTTTGACCCGGAAAAAGACACCGGGATATTGAGACCGGTTGACATGACCATTGCCGCCGGGGAGATCAATGACCGTTATTCTGATTATCCGAGCCGGGGACTGAATCCGGTGAAGCTGGCTTCCATCCTCAGGGATGCAGACGAAGGAAACGTCCGCAGCCAGATGGAGCTGTTCGAGGAGATGGAGGAGAAGGACGCCCACCTGTTCTCCCAGATGCAGACCAGGAAGCTGGCTGTGACGGGACTGGACTGGGAGGTGCAGCCCTTTTCACCGGACGATGAACAGGACAAGGCCATAGCGGAGTGGATCAAGGATCAGCTTCTTGGCATCGAGAACCTGGACGACATCCTGACCGACCTGCTGGACGCGATCGGGAAGGGCGTGAGCATCATGGAGATCATCTGGGGCGTGGACTCAGACGGCTTCAATGTGATCGAGGATATCCGGTATGTACATCAGAAAAAGCTGGTGTGGGACTGGGAGACAGACGACATGCTGGTCTGCACCGAACAGTTCCCGAACGGCATACACTTGCCGAAGAACAAATTCGTGGTTCACAGATACAAGGCCAAGAGCGGCCACCCGTCCAGGGCGGGGATCATGCGTATCGTGTCCTGGATGTACCTGTTTAAGAACTACACGGTAAAGGACTGGGTTTCCTTCTGTGAAGTCTACGGAATGCCTCTGCGGATCGGCAAGTACGATCCGGGAGCAAGTGAAGCGGACAAACAGGAGCTTCTGGATGCGATCGTAAGGATCGGATCTGATGCAGCCGGTATCATACCGGAGACTACCATGATCGAGTTCAAGGAAGCCAACAAGACCACCAGTGCAGACATCTACGAACAACTTGCCAGGTACTGCGACGAGCAGATCAGCAAGGCGATCCTGGGACAGACACTGACCTCAGACAGCGGTGGCGGAAGCTATGCACAGTCCAAGACCCACAACGAAGTCCGCCATGACCTGACTGCGGCAGATGCTAAGGCTCTGGCAGTCACCATCCGCCGGGACATCATCCGCCCACTTGTGGAGTACAACTTCGGGGCAGATGCAAACGTTCCGTTTATCCGGTTTAACTCCGACGAGGAGGAAGACCAGAAGGAAGCGGTGGACATGTACCGCACACTGGTGTGCGACATGGGGCTGAAGGTCCCGGCGTCGCATGTGTACAAAAGATTCTCGATCCCGGAGCCAGAGGAAGGAGAAGAAACTCTCCAGCCGAACATGGTGGCAAGGACCCACCTGCTGGATGGCAGCCAGGATGATGACATGGATCCGGAGCAGCTGAAGGATGATTCTGAAGCATTGACGCCGGAGCAGATCCAGCTGGATGATATGACGGATCTGTCTAACCAGCTGGCAGCCAGACTGATGGAACAGATGGTAAAGCCTTTGAAGAACCTTGTGGAACACTTTGACGGGGATCTGGGAGACTTGCAGGAGTTTCTAAAGGATGAGGAGAAGCTGAAAGCCCTGTACGAGGATATGGAGTCCCCGGAGCTGGAAGACCTCCTCCATCAGACCATCTACCTGTCCAGCGTGATCGGGAGGACACAGGAATGAGCGAAGCCCTGTATGGAAGTTTTAAAGACTTTATTTTCAAAAAAGCTGTCAAATTCCTGAGGGGAAGAAAGGCACTCCCTAAAGACGTGTACATGAAGCTGGATGATGAGGCAAGGGCAAAAGCCTTCACCGTATCCGGGTACACGGCACTGGAAGTCCTCCAGGAGTTCTCTGACGCGCTTGCGGATGCAGTGGAGCAGGGAAAGACAAAGGACGACTTCCTGAAGGAGATGAATGCTTTTCTGGCGGACCGCGGATACGAAGCCATGAACCCCTGGAAGAGTGACACGATCTTCAGGACAAACATCCAGACCGCGTACAATGCCGGTCACTACCAGAGCATGACATCTCCGGAGACCCTGCGGCTCCGCCCCTACTGGCAGTACAAGACAGCAGCGGACGGAAAAGTCCGTGAGAGCCACGCCATCATGCACGACGCCGTGTACAGGGCAGATGATCCCGTGTGGGACATCTGGTACCCACCTAACGGGTTCCGGTGCCGGTGCATGGTAAGGAGCTTGTCCAAGAGACAGGTGGAGCAGCTGGGGCTGGAGGTAAGGCAGAACCCTCCCAGGACTGTGGACTATGACACCGGCGAGATCCTTATGATCAACCCAGACAAGGGCTTTTCCAATAACCCGGCAAAGACGACCTATAAGCCAGACCTGTCAAACATAGACAAGCCCCTCCGGAAGATTTTCCGGGAAAGAAAGCAGGAATCAATCTGAGCGATTTTTAAGCCATTTTCTGTAATAGGTGGGGAATTTCCAGTTTGCCGAGAAAATAGCGTTATGACGCGTTATAACGCTATTACAGACGGTACAGAAGAGGTGAGAGAGACAATGGAAACTTTGATAGCCCTTCAGGCGGGCACGATCGACCTCTCCGGAGCCCCGGAAGAGATCAAGATACTCCCTCTTGGAGAGGTGAAGTCCACAAAAGGGACCTTCCTGGTAGATGATGCCAGCGTAGACATGATCCTGAAGTCCTTCAAGGATCGCAGGATCGACCTGGTGGTGGATTATGAACACCAAACCTTGCTGAATGTCCAGGCACCGGCCAGCGGATGGATCACCGAGCTGAGAAAAGGTGCAGATGCCATCATCGGAAAGGTACAATGGACAACAAAAGCTAAGGAATACCTGAAAAACAGGGAATACCGTTACCTGTCCCCGACCATCATGGTACGGAAAGACAGACGAGTATCCGCTGTCTCGTCGGTAGCATTAACCAACAGCCCGGCTATCGACGGAATGCCTGCCATGTGCAAAGACAACGGGCTGACGAAAGGAGAAAACACAATGGATCTGAAGAAACTGATCGAGGTTTTAGGGCTGGCGGAAGACGCCACCGAGGAAGATATCCTGAAAGCCGTGAAAAAAGCAGCGGAAGCAGCTAGGGCATCGGAAACACCTCCGGCGGATCCACCTGCCGAGGTTGTAGCAAACAGTACCATCCTGGGACTCCTGGATCTTCCGGACACAGCTTCCACAGCGGAAGTGAGTGCCAAGATTGTAGGACTGAAGAATGGAGACCAGCAGCTTGCCCTCCGTGTCCATCAGCTGGAAGAAGCTGCGAAGGAGAGAGAAACTGAAAACCTGGTACAGGCCGCCCTGAAGGATGGCAAGATCACAGCAGCACAGAAGGAATGGGCAAGATCTTACGCATTAAAAGACGCAGAAGGCTTCAAGAAGTTCCTGGAGCTGGCGGGACCGGCGGTGCCGATGGGCGAGATCGGGCTGAAGGACGCCCCGGAAGGTGAGAAGTTGGATACCAACACAATGGCGATTCTGAAGAATCTGGGAATCAGCGCGGAAGACGCGAAAAAGTATGGGAATAAGGAGGTAACACTGTGAAAAGAACAGGGAACCAGGTGCTGGGAAGTACCACATTGAATATCCCGGTGGCCGCCGGGGAAAACATGAAGGAATGTACGATCGCGGCTATCAACGCGTCCGGCTATGCAGTAACCGGAAAGAAAGCGGAAGGACTTGTGAAAGCTGGAATGGTCGTAGCAGGTGCTGACAATACCGGCGGAGCTGCCGGAGCAGTGAATGTCAGAGTACAGCGCGGGACCTTTGTGTGGAACAACGACGGAAGCATCAAGAGCACAGATCTTCTGAAGACCTGCTATATCGCAGGAGCTGATACTGTGACAATCACTTCCACCGGGGCGAGTGCAGCCGGTACCATTATCGCGGTGGATCCGGACGGCGTTACCGTCGAGATGAAATAAGGAGGACATAGAAGATGATTATTAACCAGTCTAACCTGCACGGCCTGACTACAGGCTATTCCGCAGCATTTAACAAGGCGCTGTCAGAGGTGAGCCCAGACTACAAGGATATTGCAACCGTGACCTCTTCCAGCACTGCCGCAAACGACTACGCATGGCTTGGGCAGATCCCCGGAATGAAGGAGTGGATCGGAGACAGAGAAGTCCAGCACATCAGTGAGTACGGATACACCATCAAGAATAAGAGCTTCGAGCGAACTATCGGCATCAATAGAGATGCTATCGAGGATGACCAGTATGGCATCTATACCCCGATGTTCAGCATGATGGGACAGGAAGCCGGAGAGCATTACAATGACCTGGTTTTTGAGATGCTGACAAAAGGATTCACCGAAAAATGCTACGATGAGAAGACTTTCTTTGCCGCAGACCATGTATCCGGTGAAAAGACTTTCTCAAACACTTCTACAGCAGCACTGAGCACTGAGAGCTTCCTGGCCGCCAGACAGGCCATGATGAGCATTACCGGCGACAAGAACAAACCGCTGAAGCTGGTGCCGGATCTCCTGGTCGTATCTCCGAAAAACGAGATGGTAGCCAAGAAGATCCTGGAAGCTTCCCTGATTGACGGCACTACCAACATCACCCAGAACCTGGCAAAGATCAAGGTTGCCACTGAGCTGTCTGGAGACAATGAGGACGCATGGTTCCTCCTGTGTACTAAGAAGTTCCTGAAGCCGATCATCCTCCAGATCCGCAAGAAGATCAAGTTCGACATGCTCACAAAGGACACTGATCTGAATGTGTTTTTGCAGAAGGAATACCTGTACGGCTGTGACTGCCGCGACAATGCAGGCTTTGGCTTCTGGCAGATGGCATATGGCAGCACCGGAAAAACTTCCGGTATGGGCTGATGTACTGTACCACGGCTGAAGTCCTTGGAAAGATCCGGGACGATATGATCGACGCGATCCTGGGATCGGAGCTGATCGAGGACGAACAAGAAAGGGCAGAGAAGATCACTACCTGCACCGAGGAAGCCATCTCTGACGCCTGCGCCGAGATCGACGGCTGGGTATCCAAACGGTACAAGGTTCCATTTTCGGAACCGGTGCCGCCGATCGTCAGCAAGCTGGCGAAGGATATCGCCGTCTACAACCTGGCGAGCAGGACTGGAATAGATGAAGACGACAGGGAGAACACCATATACATCCGTTACAAGAACGCCATCACGTTCCTGACGAATGTGGCCAAAGGCCTGGCGAACATTGATACCGGGCAGGATACAGCAGATGGATCCGGAACAGCCGCGGCAAACGACGGCTTCCGGTACCAGGCAAATGAACGGCTGTTTTCCAGGGAGACCATGAAAGGATATTAACCACACATGTCATCAATTAGAGCCAGCATGGAAGGAGAACTCCCAGAGCTTGCGGAGAAGCTGTCCCGGCTGAGTGCCATCGACAAAACCGGGATCAACAATGCGATCACGGAGGCTTTGCGGAGCGGGACGATTGAAAGGTTTGAAGGCGAAAAGAGCCCGGAAGGGGCTGCATGGAATAAGTCCATCCGGGCATCGGAAAAAGGCGGACTGACCCTGACAATGACCGGACAGCTGAAAAGCTCCATCAACGCCAGGGCAACCGAAGAAGGTGCCGAAGTCGGCACAAACCTGGTATATGCAGCCACCCACCAGTTCGGAGCTTCCGGACGGGTGATCCGGGCGAAGAATAAGCCCTATCTTGCTTTCGAGTACCACGGACGCACGATCCGCAAGAAACAGGTTACTGTCAACATACCGGCACGCCCATTCCTGGGTATATCGGATGAAGACAGACAGGAGATCAAGAGCCTTGTAGAGGAGGCGTTGTCAGAAGCATGACGAAAAAGGCATTTCTGGAGGCTGCACTGAAAGCTGGAGGCCTGACAAAGAGCATATACACCAGCCTGAAGCAGTTGAAACACGCTGCGGGCACACAATACGGCGCGATTCTGCGGATCAGCGACACACCAGTACGAGCGACATCTAAAAAAACATTCAAAGACCAGCAGGGTGCTTCCCTCATACGGCGGAAGCTGTACACCTGCGAAACTGCCTATAATGTGGTCCTGGCCGCAGCGGACGAGGAAAAGCTGGAGGAACTCCTGGAAGGATTCCTCTCAAACCTGGAAAGAGGCTTCTATGATGATGGCGGGAATTGGGTGGATGTCACTCCGGTGGAGACTGACTGGGTAGATGAAGACGATTGTGTGATGAAGGCTAAGATGGCCGTCCAGATAAAAGTTGTATGCAAATATGGAATCTATAAAGACGTGGCAGCATGGACCAGCCCGGAGGGCACGGAGATGGAACTGACCACGGGAAAGGATGAAGATGGACAGCAATGAAATGAAGACCATTGAAGAATGGGCGAAAGAAAAGAAAACCGCAGATGAGATTCTGAAGGGGACTATGATCCTGGAGGGCTGGGGCTGCGGAAAGAGCGTAAGCGAAAGTGAATACGATGGAGCCGTGAAGCTGTTTACTGGCGGACCGGCAGATGGGAGGAAATAATGTTATCAAACGTTGAACTGAATTTACATGACAGCAACGGCGGGGCAGGAAGCGGAACCGGAACCGGGATCTTCGGCAAGGTCGGCGTCAGCCCTGTGGAGAGTGCGAGTCCTATCGTGATCACTGGGAACATGGATGCAGAGATGATCCGCGAGAAACTGGGGAATAGCCCGCTTGCAGACGCTTGCATCGACTCCGTGGAGAATGGGGCATCTACAATCTACGCCCTGCCGGTGAAAGAGACCACACACGGCAAGATCTCAAAAGCAGACCACCAGGGAACTGGAAAGGGAACCATTGAGGCATCCGGAAACCCGACAAATGACTTCACCCTGATCGTACAGATCGAGACTTCCGGACTGACTAACGCAGCCACCTGCGTGATCAGTGAAAACGGCGGTCAGAGCTGGGGAGATGAGCAGACCATCCCACTGTCCGGCACTATTACTGTACCGAACACAGGTGTGACACTGACCTTCACAGCTTCTGAAGGAAACCAGTTTGCTTCCGGTGATACCTATACCTTCGAGGCGACAGCTCCGGCGGCGAATAATGGGGACATCCTGGATGCCGTGAAGAAGTTCCGCAGCTACATGGTGACAGTGGAACTGATCCACGTAGTAGGCACCAGCACCGCAGCACTGTGGGGATCCCTGGAAAGCCTTGGAGCTGCAATGGAGACACAGGCGGGCAAACCGATCTTTTTCATCTGTGAGCAAAGAGGACCTTCTGAAGCGGAGAATGCAGCTGCCTACGCCGAAGCAATCGCTCCGGACGCAAAAAGCGTGAAGGGGCGTCATGTGGGGGTTGTGTCCCAGTGGATCAGATACATCCGCATGGACGGACGTGAGCAGGACATCAATTTTGCAGGTATACTCACCGGAAGTCTGGCAGCCATCAAGGAAAGCACCTCTGTGGCTTACACTGGTACAAATGGAATCAGCTACGCTGAGGACAAGATCGTGAAGCTCTTACCGGAAGGAATTGAGGACTACATCGAACAGCTGGATGCTGCGAGATATATCTTCCTGCGTAAATACGAAGGACTGGAAGGCTACTATGTGGCAGCTACCAACATGACAGCACCGGCTTCCAGCGACTACGCGAACATCGAGGATGTCCGTGTGATGTACCGTCTGGCCCGCGAGGTGTACAAGAGAGCTCTCTTGCATCAGAACGAGGACTTTGACCAGACGGATGCGGAAACTTACTATGCACAGGTCCAGGAAGACCTGAACGTCCCGATCGACGACGCGAAAGACACGGATCACATTATCAGTGACGGACGCGTGACTATCCTTGCGGACATGGTAAACAGCGGCAAAGATAAAAAGCTTCCGGTCCGCATCCAGTGCGTACCGCGTGGATACACCAGAGAACTGAAGCTTGACATGTATGTAGTCAACGCGATCGCGTAGACGGAAAGGAGAAAGACGTGGCTAGAAAACAGATTGTAAACGGTAAGGTTTACGACTGGTCCTCCGTAACCATCGGGATGAGTGGCTGCGGGGGAATCGAACCGAAGGAAATCAGCTATGATGACGAGAAGGAGAAGACCCTGATCTACGGAAAAGGCGGCAGAATCCGAGGCTTTGGCACAGGCCAGGCAAAGAACACCGTGAAGATCTCCATGCTCAGAGAGGACTTCAACATCTTTATGGATGCAGTAAAGGCATCCTACAAGAAGACCAAGTTCTACGACGTGGTGGTTCCGAAGATCACCGTATCCTATGCGGACGCCGGATGTACAACCTGCACCGATACCCTTACAAAAGTAACCTTCTCAAAACGTAGCCTGAAGGCTGCGGAAGGTGATAACAGCCTGACTGTGGAACTGGAAGGTGTAGCAGTCGGAGGAATTGCGATCAACGGAATCACCGGCTGATCAAGTTAATTGTCAAAACAGGAGGAATAAAACATGTATTACGATACAGATGCAAGAAATGTGGAAGCTCTGAGTGCACACGAAGAACAGGAAAGACCGGCAGCTGTTCCGATGACTCCGGCGGTAGCGGAACCTCAGAAACCGTTATCTGAAGATAAAAAGGCTTTTGAAAAATTCTGCGAAGGGAAACATGGTTACGTTGTAACTACCAACCTGTCCCAGGATGATGAGATGGAAGAGGAGCTGAACTTCCTGTTCAAGGAACCTTCCAGCGCGAGCTATGACCGTTACGCCAAGACCGCCAGCAGCTCCTCCAGCAAGGCTATGAAAGCCTTCTGCCTGGATAACATCCATCCGGAGCAGCGTGTAGACTTGGACGATAAACTGAGTAAATTCCCGGCACTTGGAATCAGCCTGGGTGAGAAACTTCTCTACATGTTGGGTTTATCGAAGACAACCAGAGTACGGAGACTGTAAGATCTGCCGATGAACAGATAGAAGAGGCAGAGCAGGAGATCCGGGACAGCTTTTTTGACATGGCTGTCCTGACGATCTGCCAGTATCTGCCTTCTCAGATGGTTCCCACGGACTGGGAACAGGTTCCGATCACGGAACTTTACCGGCTGTTTGCAAAAGCTAAGATCTGCCGGGAGATGGTACAGGGAGATATACAGATGGGGGTGGCGAAAGCCTTCTCTGAAGAATAAAAAAGGAGCTGCATGAAAATTCACACAGCCCTCTGCCTAAAGCAATTATAAACGAATAACGAAAGAATTGCAAGAGGTGAGTGAACATGGGTATGGATTCTGTATTCCGTGTATCTCTTGTACTGGATATGGTTGATAACATGACCAGCAAAGTCCAGGGAGCTGCTGACGGGGTACCGTCTGCGGTACAGAAAATGAATGACGCCTTCGGGACTATGCAGAAGGCTGGCGTGGCAATGACCGGAACGGGTACTGCCATCGTCGGAGCCTGCATGGGTACCGTGACAGCGACGTTTGACACCCAGGATGCACTGGCTGAGGTTGCCAGCCTTGGAGTTGAGGATCTTGGAGCCCTGGAAAAGGCTGCAAAGAACTTCTCAGATACATGGGCGGGAACCACGAAGTCGGATTTCATATCCGCGTCTTATGATATCAAGTCCGGTATTGCGTCTCTGACAGATGAAGGCGTGGCCCAGTACACAGAGCTTGCCGGATTAACAGCGAAAGCGACCAAGGCGACCACTGCGGACATGACTTCCCTGTTCGCTACCGGTTACGGTATTTACAAGAACTATTATTCTGACCTCAGCGACATGGAGTTTGGAGAGATGTTCTCCGCCGGAATTGCCACGGCCGTTAAGAATTACAAGACCAGTGGTACTGAGATGGCAGGAGCCATCAAGATGCTGGGAGCTTCCGCAACGAATGCAAACGTCCCGATGGAAGAACAGCTTGCCATCCTGGGACAGCTACAGGCAACCATGAGCGGAACGGAAGCCGGTACAAAATACAAGTCATTTTTGAACACTGCGGCGTCAGCTGGCGAAAAGTTGGGGCTCAACTTCCTGGACGCGAACAACCAACTCCTGTCCATGCCGGACATCCTGGAGCAGCTACATGGGAAGTATGGCGACACCATTGATGCGGTTGAAAAGAAACAATTAAAAGATGCCTTCGGAACAGACGAAGCGATCGCCCTCATCGACCTGCTGTATAACAACACAGACCAGCTGAAGACAGGTATCGACGACCTTCAGACCTCTATGGATGGAGGTGTGGAGACCACGAAAAAGATGGCGGAAACGATCAGCGACACGCCTGCACAGAAGTTTCAAGTATTAAAACAACAGATGCACAACGTGACGGAAGAACTGGCACAGGGACTCCTTCCGGCGGTCAATACCGGACTGGAGGCTATGATCGGGCTGGTTCAGAAGGGATCAGACTGGGTATCCAATAACCAGGAGACCGTCGCGACCATTATGAGGATCGTTGCGATCCTGGGTGTATTCCTGATCGTGGCCGGAGTGGTGACTACTACCATCGGAACACTAGGTAAGGCTATGACGTCGTTGAAGACAGTCACGACCTTGGCGAGCAAGGCCAGCGGACTGTTCAATAGCGCACTCCTATCGTCACCTATAACGTGGGTGATAGGGCTGATCGTGGCGTTGATAGCCATATTTAAGGCGTGCGGTGGAGACGTGGAACAGCTGGGCGCGACCTTCGGCAATATCTTCGGCAAGGTAGGCGGGTTCGTAGGAACCGCAGCCACAGCCATAGCACAGAAGCTTCCGGAGTTCCTACAGTTTGGTATCAACCTGGTGCTTCAGATTGTGTCTGGTATAGCCTCCGGGCTTCCGTCCCTCATATCGGGCGGCGTGTCCATGCTGGAGTCCCTGATCACGGGAATCCAGACGATAGCACCGACTTTGCTAAGTGTCGGACTTTCCCTGCTTCTGACATTACTGTCCGGAATTTTGCAGGCGGTTCCGTCAATCTTGCAGGCTGGGGAGACTATCATCCAGTCCCTGTATACAGGAATCACAACGTTGCTGCCGGTGATCTTATCCGCCGGGATACAGCTGATTCAGTCACTCTTGACTGGAATTATACAGTATCTGCCAACTATCCTGTCAGCGGGTCTTCAGATCCTGAGTATGCTAGTACAGGGGATCGTGACCGGGCTCCCGGCACTTTTATCGGCTGGGATTTCGCTGATCCAGATGATCCTGACGGGCATCATTCAGAACCTGCCGTCTGTGATTTCAGCCGGTCTTCAGATCCTGGGGATGCTGGCTCAGGGAATTGCAACCGGGCTCCCCCAGCTCCTGGCGCAGGCTCTTCAGCTGATCCCTCTGGTTCTTCAGGCGATAGCCTCCGGGCTGCCGTCTCTGATCACATCCGGTATTCAGATCATTTTAATGATCCTGTCCGGACTGATCTCAGCCATCCCGACCCTGATCGGCATGATCCCGGAATTATTCTCCGGAGTTGTAGATGCCGTGACGTCGATCGACTGGCTGGATGTAGGATCTAACCTGGTAAACAGCATCAAGGACGGATTTGTGAGCGGCTTTTCCAGCCTGGTAGACACAGCCAAGGGACTGTGGGACGACTTTACAGGCTGGCTGTTCGGAGAAGATGATGTTCCGGATACGACACCAGTGGCAGGGACAGCAACGGCCATCGAGAACGATATCCCGAAGGTAGAGACAGCAGTAGACAACGCAAACCAGGCACTTTCCACACTTGACTTCAACCCTGACAGCTTACAACAGAAGGGAACAGAGTCCATGCAGGCCCTGGCAGACGGAATCACCGCAGGGACACCAGCAGCACAGGCAGAAGCTCAGAACGCCGGACAGAGTATCCTGGACAACTTCAATCTTGACACTACTGGAGCAGGATCCGCAGGAGCGAACCTGATGCAGAGCGTGACAGACGGAATCAATACAGGAACACCAGAAGCCCAGGCAGCGGCACAGAACGCAGGCCAGAGTATCCTGGACAACTTCAATCTTGACACTACTGGAGCAGGATCCGCAGGAGCGAACCTGATGCAGAGCGTGACAGACGGAATCAATACAGGAACACCAGAAGCCCAGGCAGCGGCACAGAACGCAGGCCAGGAGATTATGAGTTCCTTCAACATTGATACCAGCGGAGCGGGATCCGCAGGAGCGAACCTGATGCAGAGCGTGACAGATGGAATCAATACAGGAACACCAGAAGCCCAGGCAGCGGCACAGAACGCAGGCCAGGAGATCATGAGTTCCTTCAACATTGATACCAGCGGAGCGGGAACGGCAGGGACAAGCCTGATCGAGAGCGTGACCAGTGGTATCACAGCGAACGCAGGAAACGCCCAGGCGGCGGCCCAGAGCGCAGGGCAGGAGATCATGAGTGCCTTCAACAT
>UMDR01025909.1_pt1 | contig 66261 bp, 56 predicted proteins | sample 1964541 | NCBI WGS metagenome assembly UMDR01 (sample SAMEA4835999, study PRJEB28245) | human gut metagenome | biome: gut microbiome; material: fecal sample | place: Denmark | collected 2008 | reverse complement strand
AAAGCGGAGTATGAAACGGCGAGGAAAGAGCTGAACCAACTAACAGCCAAACAGGACAATATGGACAGCCTTATAGAACAGGCTGAACATTACTTTGAGCTTGCAGACAAGCCAAAGCTTACCCTATCAGAAAAGCTGAAACTGAATATTTGCAGGCAGACTATAAACGGCAGCACCATTCAGAGCCGTGCTGACCTTGAACGCATAAAATCTGTCAAGCAAGAAACGGACAAAAAAATTGAAGCTCTCAAATATAGCTTTGAGAACTGCAAACAGCTTTATGAGGTGTATGCTGATATTGCTCATACTTACTATGACATTTCAAGTGGAGATTATATCTTACGCCTTGTTGCAGAGGAACAGCAGAAACGAGAGCGTAAAGCTCAGCAGAATAAAAAGAACAAATCTATATAACAGAAAAAGCGGCTGCCGATGTCAGTTACGTCAAACGGCAACCGTTTTTTATATTGAGACAGATTAAATTGCTTGAGGTAAATATTATGATAATAACAGCATTATTATTTCACCATTACAAACTATCGACTCTAACTATAATACCTCTATCTTGCAAATTCGCATTACCTTTTGAAATCTCAATAGCAATTATGACCTCAATGTTTTTTTCATTTGTATAAATAACAACATCATTATAAGAAATAGGAGTATACTTACTTCTAACAAAAATAAACGGTTCTTCGTTTATCCATATTCGTATCGGATCACTATGCCCAATTCGTAGCATGAGTTCCTCTTCTTGTTCATTTATATATCTAAATTTAAACCATACAATTGTGTTACTAAACTTATCTGAATCAACCACCTCGCTTAACGAACAAATATTTTCTTTAAATATTTTGGGCAAATACTCTATTTTCAAATTACATAAAAAATCAATACATTCAATACTAGTTTGTTCTTGAACGCCATACAGCATGTTAGTTATAAATCTTGACTTTTTCACATTGTCAATTTTAATGCCATCCAGTTGCGGCAAGAATCTTCCTCCATCATCTGTTATCATGCTAATAGGTGCTTGTTTATAGTACAGCTTAAAATCCGAAATTTGATTAAAACAATAATACGAGATTGTTGTATATATGATAATCTTATTATCAAAAGCTTTGATTGACTTTACATAATTTTCTTCTGTATCCAACATTATCTTGAATCCATTAAGACCATCAACGATATTAAGTTTCCCTTGAACATTAGAGTATGATATAACAACTTTCACGCTCCATTTATCAAATTCATCCAACTCATAAGAAATACTATCCAACTCAATAGCAAACTTACTTGAGATACAATTATAAAAATCACACCAAAAGCTGTATTCTTCATTCAAAGCCACGTTCGTTGATAAATTTAGATAATCTATATCAAGCCTTTCTCTCTTTATATCAGCTTTAATTAATTTACCTTTAAGTATACTCCACTTATTGAATATACTCTTGCATATTTCTTGAAATATACTGCATTGTTCATTTGTAATCAAACCGTCTGTTTTAATTTTCTCTAATAACATCGAGTTTGCCTTTTGTCTATCCGCAAATTTAGTCACCTGTGTGTATACCCTTAACGGATCAATATCATCGGGCACAATCCATGTTCGACTATATAACAGACAATTTAAATTCTCTTTTAGTTCTTTTGCAAATCTATAAACCTCTTGAAATGAATAACTATACGGTGTCACTGTCTTATCAAATGTATAATGCTTCACAAAAAACTTATCTTCATTCAATATTATAGAATTCAACAAGTTTTCGAATGAAACTTCACTTTCTTCATAGCCATTAACCGTGTCACCTAAAGTAAAAAAAACTTGTCTATCACTGTCATACCCAACCAATAATCTATGATGATGGTAATGATTTTTTTGCCAATTAACACTATGTGGTAACCAATTATATAAATCTACAAGTACTGATATGCAACAATCCATATTAAGCTTGGAAATTAACTCCTCTATTATTTTATCTGGATTGATATATAGATCGTTTACTTGAAAAACATCTAAATTATTATACAAAGAATCACCAGGTAAAATCATTAATTCACGCCACCAACAACTTGTTCCTGTTATTGAGTATCTATAATCATTCAAAAATCCACATGTTTCATAACTTTGCTCTACTGAGCTAATGATTGATAGTTTATCATTAACCACGCAATTTATCCAAAAATAATCAAACGGGCATATATTTAACCTTTTTTTCATGATACCTCTCCTTTATTATTCTTGAACAACCCACTCTTAAAAAGAATCAAGTACTTTTAGAGTAATTCATACCGTTGCCTGACAGAAATTCTAATAAAAGCGTTTTAACTTCTTCATTCTTCCCTGTTGATTTAAATAATATTTCTTTTATTTGATACTTATCAAAAGTAAATTCTGCCATTTTTTTATCTACATCTCTTCCCAATGCTCTGCAAGACAAACTAAAAAGAATCAAGACATCTCCCTTAATACCCAAAGCACCTACAATTCCCAAATCCGAAAAACGATCCTTTAACGAAACAGAATACAGCATTAGCTCGTTTGAAATAACTTTATTTTTTATTTCAGGCACAGTATATCTAACCCCATTAGTACATTTGTTAGTTCGTTGTGTCAACTCTGAAATACGTGCGTATTCTGTAGGTTTCGCTAAATGAATATCCAATTTTATTTCAAGTGCTTTTATATACTCGCCATAATTTTCATATTGAGATTTTAGTTTTTTTCGGTATTGATTAGTTCGATAAGTTTCATTACGTTTCTCGTTATTAGAAATGTCAATATTACTTTTCAAATTGAAGCAAGAAAACTTTGTATAAACATTGTACTGTTCATAGAGGATAGTTGTGACTTCTGGTAACATTGACTTTACAGCTTCAATTTCAATAACGGAATCATCAATAAATGCAATGTCATATAAACCGATGTTGAGTATTTCAGAAATATTCTTTATATTATTTGGTTTATTATTCCAATTCACTTGAAAGCATGAGATATGTTTCTCCTTGAGAATCATTTCACTGTGTTCACGAAACATCCTCCTTACATCCGATAAAGAATTTTTACTACATATAGCAAGAATTACTCCGTGATGATATAACGATAGAACAAAGCGCTGAAAATCCTGATATACTCGCCCAAAACCGTTGCTACCCAATTGAAGATTTTCAATGCCATCTTCCGATAGAATTCCTCCCCAAAGAACATTATCACAATCTAATACAAGACACTTCTTTGAAAATCCTTTTGAAATTTGATATTGTTTATAAAGTTCCTGAGCAACAGTATCAACTAACACCTTGGAATAAGGGGCATTCCAGCGACATTTACCTTTAGGGTTATAGGCGTTGCTAATCCCAACATTTGCAATCATTCTCTTCAAATCAATATAGTCAACTCTGTTGGAAAGTTGATTCGATAATTTTAAATTTATTTCATCAACCAAAGAATCATATATATGTCCCGTTGTGATAGATATTTTCGTATCATAATCCTCAAATAAAAACCACAGTATTTGAGCGTTTGAATTTTGCGTAATATCAGAAAACAAAAACTCACAAATTTCCAAAACCTTATTTATGTCTTTTATTTCTAATTTGATAAAATTTGTGGAAGAACCAAATGTCTGCAATAAACTTTCAAGATTTAACCAGACAATTATTTGATCAGATACTGAAAGCTGAGTCAAATATTCTTGCTCCATATGTTCTCCGTATGGAATAAGGTATATTTTGGTTTCACATTCAATAAAGTATTGCTTTATAGATAACCGCAAAAATGGTTCTAAAATAATATTTGAAATGATACTAATATTCATGAATTGATTGGTTTTTTTCTCTTCCTGCATAATTACACCCTACACTTCTGCCGTATCTCTTAACACCGCAACAACTTCAACAATTTTATGGATAGTTCCCATTTCGGTAATTAATAACTTTTCGTCTGGTATTTCAATTTCGAACAATTCTTCCAACTCCACTACAATACGAATAAACGTTATCGAATCCACACCTAATTCAACCAAATCATCATCAAGTTGAGTGTTATCAATTTCTATCATATCCTCATCTTCTTTAGAGTTAATGCATTTATTTACAACATCTAGTATCCTTATAGTCATTTCATTCATTCGACTCACCTACTTATAATAAATTCCACAAAGGTTCCGTCTTGAAGCAAAGCGAACACAATCTTACGATTTTCTATAGCTGGTGCTATTGTTGGTTGTGTAAATACTTTCCCTATTTTTAATTTCTTGAATTGACTCAAATAGTTAGGATCATCGCATATGTCATAACAAATATGGTGATATCCAGCAGGAAAATTAACTATTGTAGAATTCCTATTTGCTGGGCTAATTAATTCGATTTTTTGTTTATTATCCGGACTTGAGAGAAAGGTAACAATGTTATTTTGAATATAATCCAATGTTGTTTCGCCCAAACATGTATAACCTAACTTTTCATACTGTAGTATACTTTTCTGAATATCCTTTGTGATTATTCCTATATGATGAATTGTCATGTTTTCACCCAAAAATCTTTCTATTTCGCTCCAATTTTATCAAATCATCTTCTGTCAAATCAGCCTTGATCAAATCATACATTTTATTTGTTTTCAATCTAGTTTGAAAATCTACTTTCCATAATTTGCGTTCACGAACTGCCAAACCGTAATAATCTAACAAATCAAATCCATCTTGTGTATGAAAAGCTTCGACATACCGTGAAAGCTTCTGGTCATCAAATATCTTATTTGTAAAATACAAGATATAAAAAACATATGGAATAATTTCGTATTCCAAGCTCAATTCATATAGTTTTTCTAATGAAATCGCATCACTATTGTTTTTCCAAAGATAATAAACATCTCGAAACATACTTTCCTTAATGCAGTCATGCTCAGCAATATGATAGATTGAATTCATTTCTTTGTAATGATGTAGAATGAGTTGTATCATAGCTTTCAAAGGAGAAAGAACTCTAACCTTCACGCCATATATCTTCATTTCAATAGTATCGGATAGAAATTGGTCTATATCAATATGCCGCCCCATATGTTCTCCCCAGAAAATATCGAAATTAACATCAATAACGCTCTTGAATTTTTGATTTGTTATTTTATACCAAGCCGCTGTCTGATGTGAAGCAGAAATCATCATAACCTTTTCCTCCCTTGTTACTGACGGTGATATATACCCATTTTGCGCCAGTACTGCCTCAAGCACATGCAGGTTTTTCCTTGACACTAAAATATCAATATCACCATATGAACGTTGACCATATTGGTCAAACGCATACAAAGATAAAGTTTCTCCTTTAATGTTTGCATAAGGAATATTGTTCACGTTCAGACATTCAAATATCGGTGCCAATGCTAAATATTTCGCGCAGCACCTTTTTAAATTAAACAAATCATCATTCTGTTTCAAAGTTATCATATCATCCTCACTGTTCTTCAAAATCCATTTCATATTGATAAGCTTTAATAGCTTGCTTCTTTAATTCTTTTATGCTTAATCCATATTCTTTTTTCAGTGTATATCTTACGCTTGAATTTTCAGCATTTTGATACACCGTAAAAAATTTTTTGACACCAAATTGAGAAATGAGATAACGCACTAAAAAACCCGCAAGAATTGGAGGATATTCAGAACAGTCAAAAAAAAGTGAATCATGAAGCAAAAAGACAAGCGGATATTTACATTTAATCATTGATATTTGGTTTGAATTATGTTCATATGATTCAGCATAACCCTCTCTAAAAAATAACGGTGGCCAACTTGATGTTGCAGCGTGAATAACTGCATGAAGCATTTCATGACGTAACGTATCATATTTGATTCGAATATGATAAATACATATATCATTCGTTCCAGGCACGACAAAAACAGATTTTGGAATCCCTGTTGCTGAGGAATTCAACTTGGCATGAAAATAAATATTGATTTTGGGTATAGTCAAAGCTCCTTCTTCCAAAATTCTTTTTACATAACGATCTAATTTTACAAGCATTGAAATATGTAAGGAATAGTCTATGGCAGATAGAAAGACAAATGTGTCAAATTCATATCGATAACAAATTTTTTCAGGGATAATTGATTTTGCATACGACCATCCAATATAGCATTGATTTTCATCTTGATGCACAGTGAATTTTTTGAAGATCTCTTCGCTGCAAAACTCTCTTGCTTTTACTTCAAAATGCTTTAACAACACTCCACAAAATGAATGGAAATAGCTATAACCCTGTCCTCTGACCTTAGAAAGGAATTGATAAAACAAAAACATCAATTTTCCGTATTTTGTATGCCCTTGAAACCGATATTGATTAAATGCAAGAATAGACCGGGCAATTAATCCCTTTGGATGCAAACATCGAATAATTATATGATCATCACTTGTCGTCTCTACATACTCTACCTTTTTCCAACAACAAAAATTTTTCCGAAATTTCTTTATATTTTTCAAAAAAACCTTTCGTGTTTTTGGTTCCCATATTTCAGAAGCTTTATCATAATTCTTTGATAATACGTTCTCAATCAAACATTTCCATATCTCCTGATAATCATTCATCCCTCTTATCCTCCAGATTCGTTTTATAGGATGGCTTTCAGATCTTCAAATCCGTATTTTTTAATATAACGTTCCTGAATGCCTTCACATGTTGACAGGTAACGACATTTCTTACATATATCTACCGACTTTTGTTTTGAAGATTCTTCTCTATATACACAATCAGCTAACTTTTTTATATGAGGCTGAACAGAGAGATGAGGAAACATTTCAATTTTATATGCTGTCGGTTTTGAATTTTTACAATAAAAATCAGAAAATTCTTCTCCTAAAACACAAAGAGGAATGCCTGTAATTATACACTTAATGCCGTATTCGCGTAGCTTAACCAGACAAGAACGCAAATACGGAGCAGCTTCGGTCATGGAAATTTCAATCATATGTTCGTAGTTATTTGTTCGACTGGAAAGCTGCAAGCCAAGAATTGAGATATAGTCAACTTCGGGATAGTTTTGATGAATCCACTCAATGGTTTCTATATTGTGCTTAATATTATATTTAGCCATAAGCAATCTCAATTCGATTTTAATATGAGGCATATAATATTTCTTTATATAAAAAATATTATCCAGTCCCTTTTTCAACACATTGAAAGAATTTTCCACACCTGTCATAGTATCATACACAGAATTACTGCAGCCATAAACTGGAATGGATATACGGTGAATACCACTATACATGAAATTAACAGCAAATTCTTCATCACTGAATTTTTGTCCGTTTGTTGTGATATATGTATAGTACCCGTTTATAGCAAAATTTCGTATAATATCAGCAATCTTTGGATGCAGAAGTGGTTCCCCTCCTGTAATAAATACAGCCTTATGTTTATCATTTTGATATGTATTAATAATTTCATCAATTAACTCTGTTGAAATGTTTGTGCTTGGATATTTATACCCTAAGTCAGCTATACAAAAACGACATTTTAATTCACAATAATTGTTTACCTCAATAAAAATGTTCATATATTTTAACTCCTAAAAATTTTTTAGCGTTCTTATATTGGATTTAATCATTGCATGTTCAATCATAAATGACAGGATTTCATGATAGTAATCACAGTAAAGACTTACTGCGTTGATATTTTTTTCTAAATGATAAAATGCGATTCCACAGCCACCTCCAGAGCAGGTTGCTCGATAGACACAAGACACACATGGAGCAATCAAATCTAAATCACGATTTTTTATGATGCTGTCTTTTTGAATTAAAGAAGATATGCTGTCAGTATATATATTTCCTATCTTAAACCCACTTTCAAGCGACGGCAACATCAAAGCACATGGATAGACTTCACCGTTAACGTCAACTGTCAGCGTATTAACACCAGCACCACATGGTGTATTCATACACATATAGTTTGAAAGCTTACGATAAAACAATCGTTGCCATAACATATATAGATTACGTTCGCGGAATTTTTCAAAAGGTTTATATCCACAATCAATATTATATTGATAAATTTCACTATAAACAGCTGATAGTGTTTCCACTAATTTCTCGGTAGATACAACTGATTGATCCATATTCTCTGTTTCTGCTCGCCCTATCGGCCATAGTAAATTGTAAGCAAAAGTATGAATCCCCCTTTTGACAAACTCGTGAAACATTTTAACGAGGTCATCAATATTATTCTTACAGACAACAGATATTACTCCATAGTCCATATTTCTTTCTTGAAACATCTGACAAACATCAAACATCTTGTCTGTAAAGTATTGTGTTCTGTTACTTCGCAAACTATTATGTTCATGCACATAACTGTCCAAGCTGAAAGATACATGAAAATTATGTTTTTCAAAAAAATTCATAATATCGTTAGTAATTAACGTACCATTAGTTTGAATTTGATACTTAATCCTTGGTTGCTCGCCAAGTCGCTCAAGTGCATCTCGTATGGTGTCATATTCTAATAGTGCCTCTCCCCCCTGGAAGAGCACAGTAAGCTCAGCGTTATCATTGATATAATTCAGACACTTACGGATAGAATGCTCTATTGTTTTAGCATCTATAGATTCCCCTATCGAATTGGCTGAAAAATAGCAGTATTTGCATGATAAATTACATTTGTACGTTGTATTAAAAATAAGATGATGAAACGGAAGTTCATTATATGTTTCTTTTTTTTCGTTTTTTGACAACACCTCTATAATTGGCACTAGCGCTTGGCCAAGTTTAATTCCAACATATTCACTAATGCAATTAATATTCACCGCTACATTCCGACAATGTGGCAATTTATATGTATTTAATATAGCAAACCAGCGGCCATCAAGATTGTTTGATAAAATAATAATCTTATCATTAATCGATAATCTAGTTCCCATATCCATTCTCCTTAATTTTATAAATATTGATTCGTTCATATTCGGAAGTCTGCAATATACATATACTATGTTTAACTGTTTTTTTGTCATTTTTTCTTTTTTGACTTGCAACACAATTCTCATCATATAACTTCATCAAATCACTCAAAGAGTTGATTTCTTTCATATGTTCAATGATAACGAAACAATCTGAAATACTGAGTTTCTCTTCAATTGATATAGTAAAATTACAGTTCTTTCTTATGTATTCTCTTAACAATTTAATAGGTAATATCTCATCCATTTGAAAAACCGTAAATGATTCTTTAAAATCAGAAGGTGGCAAGTGATGAGAAGCAATAACAAAGCGTATTGATAATCTCAATTCATCCTTCAATTCCATGATTTTTTTTACATGTTGGTTCAGGATCTCGTCAACATAAATAACAATTGTTGCGTTGGAATCATAGGGAGTCTTAAGAATATCCTTTATTAGTTGATGATAGAATATCCCGCTCCTATCCGGATGGCATCCACCAAGCATCCATTTGTAATTATGGGATACATCGCAATCAAACAGATATTTAAGAAAAGTCGTTTTTCCAGTATCACTATCACCTCTTATCCATATATTATATTTTTCATTAACTATCTCATCGACAAACTGATAGACATTTAGAGACATATTGTTCTCCATTCTGCCGCAATTAGTACCAACCACAAGGTAAAAACTGAATTAGCTAAAAAGCGGCAATAAATTTAAATATTATACGATTATACAGAAAATATATGTTGCAATATGAGTAAAAACCAATCACATGCTCCTAAACTATATAGTAACCAGCATTGAAGTTAACTTTTTAATAAAAATCTTTAACTTTAGATATTACACAATATGCATCCTGTTATTCTTTGCAATACAATGCGATTAAAACATCTTCAAGTAATATCTGTTATTCTATGCATTCTCTACCTTTATTCTATAACATTGTACTCATTTTATTGTTTCTAACAGACTAGGGAGAACACTCAAGTTGTTGCCACTTAATCTGTAACAATTACAATTTTCTAAAGCGTTCAAAAGACAATCAAAAGTCGCGCTTTTATTCGAACAATATTTATAACTAAAAGAATGACTAAGCAAGTTAAAAACAAGTTCCTTTTTATCGGCTTTATCAATTTGGAAATCATTTCTACTAAAATCAAGCTCCCACAGAAAATAAGAAAAGGATTTTGAAGGACATGAAACCCAATCAGTCTGTACAGGTAAAATCAATTTTCCTGGAAAAGTTGTTTTTATTGCCATACTGCGAAGTGTTGGCAATAAATCAAGGGTCTTATATCGCGTACCAATAGCAAGTGGATATGGATATACAATACCAGTAAGCGGATCTATCCAGCAAGTATCATCAGTTAATAATTTGTATCCACTAAATAGCAAAGCTGTACATAGTGTACTTTTTCCAGAGTTGCCAGTAGAAATAAAAACGTACGATTTTCCATCTTTTTCTACGGCAGCAGCATGAAAACAAAACAGGTTTGTTTTGAAAATCAAAGAACGGCGTATAATGTCACACATTTTGGGGTAAATATTCACTTTGGCACAAGCACTAAGTTTTCCATCATAAATAATACGATAGTCGTTATCTGAACTCTCCTCAACATAAATGTCAATATCGATGAATGAATCCTCTTTTTCACACACAAAATAATCAAAAGTTTTAGCAACATCGCCAATCACAGATTGATCTTCCGCATGAATACAGATATTTTTATCAAAAATAGTCATAAAAAGTTCTATCATAATCTCAACTCCTAATATACCTCAAGTTTTCTCAAATCGATCTCAATATCATCAAGGAACTGCTTCACAAAGGTCATAAACTCTGCTTTTATATGCATAGTCGAACTGGAAGAATCTCGACACATTGACAACAGCAAATCCATGCCATGCTTATCAAATAAAATAAACTTTCCAAATATAGCATAAACACTATTTCTATAATCTGCGTCTTTTTTTATAGTATTTTTTCGATGCTTATTTAATGTGGCTCGATAAGGGAGCATTTTTTGACAAGTTTCTTTGATGATTTCATATGCTAGTCTAGCTTTTTCATCTTTAATCATCGTAGGAAATGGATCTCTACCATTCACTCTGTATTTCTCAATAATAAGAGGACGATATGGATGAAAAACGCAAGACCTATTTTTATGTAAAAACTCTGTATTTTCTTCTAATTCATTAAGAGTTGAGTATTCATCAAATAGAATAAAGCCAATCTTCAAGCCAATTTTAAGTTCCCTAATAATATCAATAGCCTCTTGGTTTTTCTGAATAGAAATCTCTTTATTATATCGTTTCAACACATTGTTCGATCCTGATTCTATTCCAAGAAAAACTGATACTAATCCCACTTCCTTCAATGCCCTAAAATTTTCTTTTTCAACATCATTTGCCCTGCATTCGATTGCAAATTTGCTTTTTAAGTTTCTTCGTTTCAATTCTTTACTTAATTCTATCCCTCTATTCGGGTTGCAGCCCATAAAGTTTGAATCTGCAAATTTAATTAAAGTATTAGGATAACGTTGTGCCAAGATTTCCATTTCATCTGCAACGGAGGCAACGTTACGTTCTCTCCATTTTGGTTGATTGTTGCAACCAGTTACACAAGAATTATAAATATTCAATACACAGAAGGAACAATTTCCGTAACAACCGCGAGATGACAATATATATGCAGAAACATTTTCTTTCTTGTACATTCGATCCATGACAGTACAATCTGGATATGGAAGAGTATTAATATCTCTCACTATATTCACATGATTTAAATTGATATAGAGAGACTCCACCTTATAAACAATCTTATCTACATTCAGATTTAAACTTCCCTTCTTTATTTTTTCAGCGAATTCTAAAATCACTTCTTCTGGCTCTCCGCGTATGCACCAAATATTCTTGGCGTCACCCATTTCATCAAGTAAATACTTGGTATTTAATGTTGCATAAATACCAATAAAAACAATTGCATTCAAATACCCATTAAGTCTCAATGCTCTAACAAACTCAACGACTTCGATTTGATTTGATTCATAAAAAGATATAGCAAGCATGGATGGATTGTTTTGCAAGATTTGAATCATAATATCTTCTTGACAAAAACCTTCCAAATAGCAGTCTACTACCTTGGTTTTATAGCCGTTCTCTTTTAAAAGAGAACTCATATAATTCAAACTGATCATTTCGCCTATATATGGTATTTTTTTATTACTGAATCCTGCATGAATTAAATAAATTAGCATCTATATAGCCTCCGACTTCGGTTATTCTATCTTCGTATTTTTTTAAAATCGCAATGATAATATCTCCTGTTTCATATTCGTTTAATGTCATATAGGATAACAGCTCTTCCAATATACTAAAAATAAGTTCATTAAGAGATTGTGATAACATATTGACCTCTTTTTCAATTTTAGGTATAATTGAATACTGCTGTGAATTTCCAATTCTCATTTCATACTTTTTATTATTTTCATATGCAATAATTTTTTTGTAATATGGCAAAAATATTTTAAAAAATAACGTACGCAGTATACTTTGGATTTGCACCAAATGCAAATCCAAAGTTTTACCTGCTATAAGTGCCGTTGGAGCTACTTGAACATCACCGCTTCTCATAGCTTCAATTAAAAACTGAATGGATTGGGTTGTTGCTTGCTCATGAAAGAGCTCCAATATCACTTTAATCTTAATATCAAACTCTTTTAATTTCTGAAATCTTGTTATTTGAGTTGAGGTAAGATTATTACCTAAGAATGTAATCTTATAAAGCACATCCTTTTTTTCTACCAAAAAATTATACATTCTGTTGGTAATGAATGTTGATTGTATATATATTCCAAGCCTAACATGAGACAAGCCATTTATTTGCAAGAGATTTTGAATTTTGTCAATTTCATTAATATATAATTCTTGATCTTGAGCTATTATATTTATTTTTCTCAGGCAAAATTCACTACAAAGAGTGATGATCTCCTGCCGTATGTATTCACCATTCTTCTCAAACAACAAATGTTCTGCATAAAAATAATAATCGGAAGGAAAATATTTACTCTTTGGCATTTGCATTAAGACTTCACACTCGCCGCCTTCTAAAAGTACTTGTTTAAGACAATCCCTTCCTACTAAGAAAACATTCTTAGAATATAGTTGAGAACAGTATGGAGTAGGCAAAATTGTACATATCGAATCAAATAGACGATCCAATTTAGTATTAATTGTTTTATCATCCTCAAGAATATAATTACACATCTCACTCGCATTAAACGAGTCATCCCATATCAGAATATTGTAATTTGCAGTAATCTTGCTTCTAGCGTGAATAACGATGTTCAAATTTTTTTTTGATACTAAATATACCAATATTTTAGGCTTTATCTGAAAAACGCTTTTTTGCACATCGATTAATTTATATTGCTTTAACGAGGCATCTATTGTTGATACAGTATACCCATATGAAGACAAGAATTGAGCAATAGCAATCATCCAATAATTTTCAACATATACGTATTCACGCCCCCAATAAGATGGTAATGAAACTAATAAAACATCCACCATAAAATAACCTCTTTCAAAAAAGAAGTTGGGGCATACAACCACTTTGTTTAATGCCCCAACTGTCCACTCAACTCTTGCTCGTCCAATGCACCATCAGAGCATCCTCATCATAATCAGGCACCAAAACAGACCAGTCTTTGGTTTCCGCAATTTCACGAACCAATTTATCAATTGTTTCAGCACTTTCATTACTGGTTTTCTTGGACATATCTTTATCCTGCATAGTTCAAAACCTCCTTTCATATGTGTTGTTTTATGCTAATAAGGCGATGAAACAGCGCCTCAACAGCCATTATTTGGCATTTTGACAAACTAATCACGATATGCATTAGATTGGATTGTAAACATTTCGTAGTATTTGCCTTGTTGATTCATTAATTCTTCATGTGTTCCACGTTCAGAAATTTTCCCATTCTCAATAAAGTAAATACAATCAGCATTGCGCACCAATGATAAGCGATGCGAGATTAACACAACAGTCTTGTCTTTTGCATGTTGTCTTAGACTCTTCATAAATTTGTGTTCTGCTAATGCATCAAGTGCACTGGTAGGCTCGTCTAAAATAAGCACATCACTGTTTCGATATAGTGCACGGGCTATTGCAATTTTTTGGATCTGTCCTCCCGATAGCACCAACCCATCTTCTGAAAATTCTTTTGTGAGCGAAATTGCTTTATCAACATATTCCGAAAATTCATCAATGCCAAGAGAGTGAAATATTTCTTTCATTTTATTAATTTGATAATCCGATAAATCTGATATAAAAGCAATATTATCTGCAAGCGTAAAAGCATAACTATTATGCTCTTGAAATACAGTATCAAATTTTGATAAATAATCATCTTTACGTAACTCTTTAATATCTATTCCCCTGAATTCCACAACACCATTTGTAGGATCATACATGTGTAACAATAATTTAACCAACGTACTTTTTCCCATACCATTCGAACCAACAATTCCAATTAATTCACCTTTCTTAATTGAAAAATCAATTTGATTTAGTATTTCGCTTTCCGGATTATAAGAAAAAGATACGTGATTTATTCCCAGCTCTAGACTAGACTCTTTTGGCTCTGGCAGAGCATAAGAACCGAAAACCACCTTGTTCTCGTATTCACAAAAAGCCCTGTATCGACTTATGTAAATGCTATGCTCCTGAAAAACTTGCACCCTCTCCATAACTTTTCCGAGGTTACTGCTTACAAGAGAAATAGCTTCTTTAATTGCAACAAAATCTCCTGCTGTAAGCGCCTTTAGAATAACTATTTTATAAATAATATAAAAAACTACTATAGTATTGTTTAAATGAGTAAGACAATCACTAAAAAAATACATACCGATAAATTTCTTACTGTATTTTTTGTAGATATTAATAATATTATCAACACCATCGTGAAGTAATTTCATCAAAACCAAATGGATTTTTGTCGTCCGAATATCCATCGCATTTTCTTTAAGATAACTGATACGTTTCACATAATCAATCTTTCTGTTTTCAGGAATGATGAGTGAGGTTCTTTCGCCTCTTGCCTTGCTCATCTTTGTTCTAAGGAAAGAATCGCCTAAAATTGGAATAACAACAAAAAATAATAAAACAGGATCATTAACAATGACATACAAGCCTGAAAAACTAACCGTAAAAACAGTTTGTAACAGCTGTGCAATACTGTTGATAAACAAAATAGGGCGTGATGAAGAATCCTGAACAGAATAAACATACTCATTATAAAAATCAGAATCATCATAACACTGCAAATCAACATCAGCAGCTTTTAAAAAAGCAACATGTTGAAAACCCGATACAATCTTCTGGTCTGAGCGTTTGGTATAATATGACCAACAGGAATCATATATTGTCTTTAAGGATTTAAATCCAATTGCAATGATAATCATCCATAATATATAATTTAAATCAAATGAATTAAGCAATGCATCAATAATCATTTTTACAACAAAAACCTTCATAAACCAGTCGTCAAAAGAGTTTATCAAAGTAGTTATCACAACACCTGGAAGCCTGATACAATCAAACTTAACAATGTATTTTATATAATACATACTATCTTTAATTGAATTTTTTTTCATGCGTGTGCCTCCTACAGATATTTTTCGGCCTGCAACGAATACATCTCCGCATATTTACCACCTAAATCCATGAGTTGCTGATGTTTACCACTTTCGATAATCTTACCATTTTCTATCATATAAATTTTATCCGCGTTTTTGGTGGCTGTCAAACGATGTGAAATAATGATAACGGTTTTTTCATGTAAATGTTCAAGTAGGCGGCTAAATACTTTATATTCAGATATTGGATCTAATGCACTAGTTGGTTCGTCAAGAACTACAATTTTTTTGTTACTTGCAAAAACACGTGCAAGTGCAAGCTTTTGATATTGGCCTTTTGAGAGAATTAAACCATCTGAATAAAACTCCGATGTGAGTGGTTTAGTGAGTAATTCGTCATCTGATAAATTTAAATGTAAATCAACTAATTCCAATGCGTCCTTTATTTTAACTACATCGTTCTTTGTCGCACTATTCATTAAAATATTCTCAGCAATGGTACATGAATATTGCTGAAAATCCTGTTGAACCACAGAAAACAGTTCTCTAAAGCTGTACATATCGAAATCCGAAATCGACTCATTATCGACTTCTATTTCACCAGTGTAATCTGTATATAAACCTAAGAGCAATTTTACGATAGTGCTTTTACCAGAACCATTAGCGCCTACTAAAGCCACTTTTTCTCCAGCTGAAAATTTTAAATCTACATTACTTAATGAGAACTTCTCGTTCTCATCATAGCGAAAAGATACATTATGAAACGATATATCATGCATCCAGTCGCTAGCAATAAGCTTCTTTGTCTGATAGTTGTTTGGTTTGTGCATGAATTCAAAAAGCTTTTCTGAATACAGCTCATTCTCTTTTAATGTATTAAAAATACCTGTCAAAGCAAGAATATAATTAGCCAAACCGCAAGTCGCAACAGTTATAGGAACTATACTGATTGGTTCAACAAATATAGCTCCGCTGATAAGTTTCGATAAAATAATAATCATAGAACCCCAATACAGAATAATCTCTTGATTATAAGATCTAAAAAATGAAAGAACCCCAATTTTCAAACCATATTTATGTATGATATCCATAATATCGTTAACCGCATCATTATAAATACTTTGAAGGAATTTACTGATTGGATATAACCGTATTTCCAAAGCAAACTTTTTCATGTGATATGTGCGTTCGACATAACTCTTTTTTCTGCTTGGTAATATGACTTCATTGTCGAATTTAAATTGAATTTTCACCAATGCTTTGTTCAGCAAAAGTGATATAATAGCAACAATAACCACTAGCAAAACCATTTCCAAGTTAAAAAAACCAATAAAAATCATCGAAGTAACTAGTCCAACTATATTAGAAATAAGGTTTGAAACTAAAAATATACTACCAGTCGTAACCCGTTCAATCTGATTAACTGAAAATTCAAAACCATCTAAAAAAGCGCTATTATCTAGATTTTTCATCTCAGTTTTCATTACATTATCTATTAATTTTGATGTTATTTTTTTATGTAATTTCTGGCGAGCAATCGGGTCAATTTTTCCGTAATAAATTGACGTGCAAAATCCTCCAAGCATTATAATCACTTGTATTATAAACACAGGGAAAATAATGTTAATAAAGCTTTTATTTGAGCTTATTCCTGTCAAAACAACATCAACCAATATAACAGAACCCAATATATTGCATATTACTCCTAAAACACTATTAAAAATAGTATATATCGACCAAGCAGGAATAGTTTTTATTGTTAGTTTCAATATAGAAAAGTATTTCTGAAGTCGATTCACATCGTTACCTCCTAATAATATTAATTGGGTTTAATTCGATTTAAGAAATGTGTCAACTTATCGCCTTCATTCTGAAAAAAAGAATTCAGCTCCTGATACATAGAGCAAAGAGGATCTAAAATACCACCAATTTGCTGCGTATTCAAAAATTTGCGAGCAACACATCCAGAGGAACATTTTTTATACCAGTGACATTGTACACATTTACTGTTTTTGTCAAGCCTGTCACTGTAAAGCTGATAAAGTAATTCTTTTGACTGTCCTCTCCTTATGCTGAAAAGACTTTCCTCATTGACGTTACCTAATCTTAGGTCAGGTATAAAACTGAAATCTGAACACGGGAAAATGTCGCCATTGCATTTCACAACGAATACACAATTCCCAGCACCACACGGTGTATTCATGCACATATATTCTGGTTTCTCTGTTATATATCGACGAAAATAATAAAAACAATTTCTTTCCATAATATCGATTCCGTTTTCAATTAAAGAATTGATCTTATAAATAGCTGATATGTACGCTTGTGCAATTTCATGATTACTTAACAGTAATTCTTCGTGAAGAGTAGAACGTCCGAGGTTTATAATTGGATTCATTGAAATGAGCTTTATACCTCTAGTAGCACATTCATCAAAATATTCACTAACGAACTCAATGTTCGTTTTATTCAAAACACATATTGTTGAGATTTCGTGTCCATCTTCTAATAAATGATCTAATCCTTTTAATATCCGTTTGGTGGTTATAACAGAATCTTCAGATTTTGATTTTCTTGTTGCATTAGCTTTAGGAGAGAAACCATCTATGCTTACGCAGGTTCGTATATTCTTCTTTTTTAGATATTTTGAAATATATTGATCCACTCCGATGCCATTAGTTTGTATATAAAGTTCAATGTTACATATTTCGTTCGACTCGATAAAATCTACAATCTCCTGAATTCTATCAAACATAAGCAATGGTTCACCTCCGTGAAACAGGAGGTGAACTTTGCCGTCAGCATAGGATTTTGAAAATTTAATTACAGCGTTTAATGCTGTTTGAGTATTCATTGTCAGATGATTTTCACCACCATTAATGTAACAATAACTACAACATAACATGCAATCTTCTGTAAGATCTAATATCACATTACAACTTCTCATCATCAAAATCCTTTCAAATATGAAAAAATTAAAATTTCATAATTCCAAAAATCTCGTATCATTATACCATTCAGTACTGTTCAATGGTAATATAATCAAGAAGATGTTTTTCTCTTTTTTAACGCTCTTGGCTGCTTAGGCTGATAAATAAACATTACACAAGCCTGATTGAAATCATTTTGTGTTTGCTTAACACCTACCTTTGCTGCCATACTTGCCATTTTCTTTTTGAGATTTGATTTTGTCATGATCATAGACCACCTTTCAATTTTATTGGTGCTTCCAGTATAAATCATTATATGTATAATTTCAACAGATTTGCCCTGAATGCCAAAATACCGCCTTGAATGCCAAAAAAAGAGTTGAAACGACAATTTCAACTCTTTTTCTCTACGCCAAAGGGATTAATGCTTTAGCCTTAAATATATTTTCATCATGATCTATAACAAGTGTTCCTTTATATTTCTCTACAGAAGATTTTATTATTGACATGCCTACACCTTCGTGTTGTTCTTTGGTTGACAGCAACTTTCCATCATGTTCGTTTATAACCCCATCAAAGACGTTTTCAAAGTTTATAACTACAAAGTCATTTACTCTTCCTATTATTATATTTATAAATCGCTCTGATAGCTCAACTTTACGACAAGCTTCAATTGCATTATCCCATAAATTTGCAAATATAGCAGTAATATCTATATCACTAATAAAATCAAACATAATATCTTCTACCTCAGTATTTACTTTTATGTCTTCACTTTCAGCCACCATAATTTTTTGACTCATAATTATACTGAGAATTTGATTAGAACACTGAAATCCACTAAACAAAGAGTCTACCTCATTTTCAATGATTTCTCTGTATTCTCCTGCTTTTTTGTTGCTTTCAATAGCGTTTAAAGATTCAAGTACACTCAAGTGTTTCTTAATATCATGAATAACCCTTCTAGATTCTTCATATTTCTGATTTATTTCCGCATAATGTTCAAACTGTATTTTACTTTGAACTTGCATCAACTCAGATTCATATTTTGCATTGTAGGCTTTTATAATTTCTCCTGTAAAATAAACGAGGAATATACTTAAAAATAAAAAGCCTAAAAGAACACAAATTGCAATTATTCCATCTTTACTATTATTTATCCGAACAGCAAAATTATATTCAACAAAAGCTGCAAAAGCTGTAAACGCACCCAATAATACTATCTGATTGCGTTTTATGATCGTTAATTCACTTTTAGAAAGAACCGATATAAATATTAGCCACATCAACACCATTATTAAAATATTGGTAATACAACTTATTATTAGATATTGCGCATTGGATAAAATCGATTGAAAATTTTCACCTTTAATTACAGACCAAAACGCAACACTAAGCACATCAATGAACACCAAGAACAAAAAATATAGCGAATTATACATAAATGTTTTTTTTAATTTGCACTTAAACAGAACCACACTCGCTAAGTTAAAGTACACAAACGAATAAATAGTATTTATCAGCGGTGCACTTAAAAAATTAGAAATCTGATTTATTGTTATAAATAAAGCAGTAGTAGCTATAAAAGTAAATATATATACTGTCTTGTTTTGAAATTTTGGCTCATATATCCTTCGATAAAACAAAAATAGCAATAAATTCATCACCGTAGTGCTTACACTTTGACTTATTATTGCCATAACATTTTCATTCATATATTTTTTCCTTTCAGTGTTTCCACAAAAACATTTGATAATTTTCTTACGAACTCATCTTTTTTCTTCTGCGCCAACGGCAACATATCTCCGTTCTTCATTATAATGACAAACTCATTCTGAATTTTCTGCACATACTTAAGATTCAACACGCAATCACGCCGTGTCTGATAAAACCTTTCTTTATTCAGTATATTATAGATGTCGGTAATATTCTCTCTAACTAATACTCGCCCATCAGCCGTATGTACATAGACCTTTTTCTTCGCTTCAAACATAAAATAATATATATCATTCATTTTAAAACAAACTACTCCATCGTCAGTGGGAAGCGTAATAGTCTCCTCACTTGCATCATCCAGTGCTGCTAAATAATCTTTCATTACCTTATATAGATCCTCGGGCTTGAACGGCTTAGTAATAAAATCAAACGCATGCACCTTATACGCTCTGCGCCAGTAGTCTATATAACTTGTTATATAGACTATCGGAACATTCATATCCATCCGTCTTATCTTCTGCGCAACCTCAATCCCATTAGATTGCTGCATTTCAATATCCAAGAATATGACGCTAAAACTTTCTTCTGAAGCTAATAAATCAGTCCCATCACAGTATGCTGATATTTTAAACGCTAACTTTTTCGCCTTACAATAATCAGTCAATATCTGCTTAACTTCGCCCAACATCTTAATGTCATCATCACACACAGCAATATGCAGCATACCTCTACTCCTCCTGTTCTGTCTCTAACAAGGTCTACAAAGCAGATTATACCACAAAATTCGTTAAATGTAAACTCAAAATCCCTCTTTTCTACCCTTCACATTATACACCTTTAGGATTTAAAAATCAACCCTTTAGACAAGTTATCAAAAGGAAAATTTTAGGGTATACTATAATTAGAGTTTGACCGACCAGTCAATTTGAATCGAGGTGTCAAAATGAACATAGGTGAACGCTTATATTACTGGAGAAATTTAAAACAGACAAGCGTATACAAGTTGTCGAAAATAAGTGGTGTTTCGGAAAATCATATTCGCAATCTTGAAAACGGCAAGAAACAACCTACAATCAAAACTCTTCAAGCTATAACAGACGGTCTTAATATTACTCTCTCTGAATTCTTCAACACTGAAAATAACGATATAACATATCTATCGGATGGTGAAAAAAGAATTTTAGATTTCTACAGACGATTACCGAAAGACAAAGCAGATATACTCATAAATTTTTATGAGCAAATGAGTGCTGAATAATGCTTTTATCAATAGATAACTGCGGTATCATAACGATACCGCAGTCTTTTTTGTCAATTAATATCATCATTTCCTAAACCCAACCGCCGACATCTCGTAAGCATAATCAATCTTCTCTTTCTCCAGCTTATCAGAAAGGCACACAACCTGCGTGAACAGTTCCGAACGAATAGGGAGTATCATCTTCATTTCGCCAAGCACGGAGAGTGCCTGAGTCTTATCCTTGCAGCCGAGGGACTGCAACACATAACGTTCCTCGGCTGTAAGTACGCTGTTCATCATAATCATATTATCAATCCTCCAATCATAATTTCGGCTTCTTCTGCGGCTTCGGCTTCTCTATTTCGGGAGCTTCTTCCGCAGGAGCGTTTTTCTCTGTGAATTTTTCTTCATAAGCATTTGCCATATTATCAAGGCTTTCGCCGCCGTTTACCATATCACAGGCTTCTCGGATAATTTCGGGCGGTATATTCAGCTTCAGAGCCTTGTCTGAAACAGCTTCAAGCTCCACCGCATTATCAGGTATACCCTTCAAGGTCTGAGGTAGCGTATCAAGAAAACGGCTCTGCTGAATTTCAAGCGGTATAAAGTCTTTCAGCGGCTTAAATCCTACGCTGTCAACGTAATATGCTGTATCGTCAAGCACTACCACGTCGGAAACGCTTAACGAGTGTCCCTTAAAATCTTCGGGACGCTCCTGATTGAAAACATAGAACGCTGACTCCAGCTTTTCGCCCGTACTTTTGCCGCTTAACATTGAAACGTCAGCTTCATACATCTTGTCATAAGTCTTGAAATCGGGCTTCAAGCCTGCCTTTAAGAGCCTTTCATAAGGTTCAAACCTTACGTCACGGGTTTCGTCAACTCGTCTTATCTGATAGATTTCAAAAGTCTTGACGGGTGCTTCAATCTTCGGAGGATTGATGAGATTTGCAAGCCTGCTGTTGCATTTCTCATAATCTCCCTTTGCCATAACCTTTCCTATCGCATAGGTATCATCGCCGTTTTTCACATACTCCTGTAAGATGTGAGTATCGGGCGATTTCTTATCGGGGTTAGGGGTAATGCGATATGTCACGGCAGGAAGCTCCTTTGTCTGATTTCTGTAAATCTCCGCTGATTTCTCATCAAGGGTCTGCGGATGAACAAATTCACACTTAACTGTACTCTGCTTGCTTTTATAAATATCAAGCAGAGCCTTTTTAGCTTCTGCAACAGTAGCAATACCTGACTTTGCAACTGTTACAAGTCCGTCTGCACTTATTGTTGCTACCGCAAATTTACGGTCACTGGTCTGACGGACAGCGTAATACTCAACAGGCTTCGGCTTTATCCCTGCTTCCTGTTTTCTCTGCTCAAGCTTGTCCTTTGCCGCCTTGTATGCTTCGCTGTTTTCCTTTGAATAGGTCTTTTCGGTCAAAATGTCATAGTCCTTTTTTGAAACGTCAATCTGCCCCGTTCTTCCCTCTGTATCCACATAGGAAACGTTCATTTGAGTAACCTTTGCATAAAAGCCCTTTTGACTTAGTTCTGAAAATTTCTGCTCACGGTCATAGGAGGCATTGTCAAGCCAGCCTATACCGTCAACAAAGTATTCATTCACTGACGAATCGTAGTATTTCGTTTCAGGAATACCACGATGGTCGTCACGAAGCTCTACACGTTCAACGGGCAACAGAAATTTATCCTTGCAAACGTCAGACAATTCAGGCCAACTGACGGACTTTTCAAGTGCCTTTATCTGTGTCTGTGCTTCTGTGATGAAGCCATCCAGCACAGCAGGGTGCGTATGGAATACGGGAGGATACCTGTTTTCGGGAATATCAAATCTCTTTGCCCATTCCTTGTTCTTTTCAGAAATTTGTCCGTCATAATCGTGACGAGAAATATATTCCGCAAGGGTTCTACTTACCTTTTCCGCACCGTGTTCCTCAATAACCGTTGCCACAGCCTGTTTCAAGTTATATCGGTACAACTCATAATTGCTATCTGAAATTGCCTTGTCAATATCAGCTGCTATGTTCACAGGCTTTGGGGGTGCAGGCTTTGGAACAGGAGCTTTGTCTGCAAGCAGCTCGACGGTCTGTTCCTTGTTCTTTGAATAGCTTTCCTTGACCTTTGCAACAGCCGCTTCATATTTCGCCTTATCAGCCTTGTTAATGGTAATTGCGGTAACAGTGCCTTTTTTAAGACCACTGAATTTCACACCGTCCTCGTCAAGCTGTTTTGCAATGTTCAGAGCGTGACGGGTTTTGAGTTTTGTAATATATTCAAGCTGACCCTTTTCACCAAGTTCCTTGTATGGTGTGTTTCCGATAACATTCGGATTTTTGCTTACGGGTTCGGCTGTTCTGTCAACATTGCCACGCTGGGACTTTTCAAATTCAAGCTGTGCTGTGTACTGAAATTCAGACAGATACAGCTTTGCAGTTTCGGGAGCGTTTTCAATATCTTCTCGACTTTCAGCACGAACACCGTCAACATATACATCCAAATCCTTATCCCACATTTCAAGGGCGATTTCCCTTGAAACAGGTATCAGCTCGCTGTTCTGCTCACGTATAACATCAGGACTCGGCTCTTTTTCGATACCAAAATATCCCTCAAAATTTTCAATTTCGGAGCGTGACTCTGCCATTCCCTCCGTATTATCGGGATAAAGAAGATATACCGCTTCACCTCTGTCATAGGCTTCAAGAGCAGCCTCCTTTGTATCAATCGGCGTCATATATGCAAAGTCATAGCCGTAGCTGTCACGCTGCCTTTGAATTTCCTCTATATCCGTTACAAACTGTACCGTATCGGATATATTTTCGTGATTGCCTGCAAAATCAAGGATTTTGTCGGTATCCTCCTTTGAGAAATTCACACCTCTGTCGGCACAATCTTTAATAAGAAATTCCGCTTTCTGAATGTTGTTAAGCTCTGTATCAGCCAGTTTTTCATCCATTGTGAGATTGCGTTTCTGCAATTTCAGCAGTTCCGATTCGATTTCGGAAGAAATCTTCTTCGCCGCTTCCTGTATTTCCTGCAATGCACTTTTAAGATGTTCAAGCTGTTTTCCGTCGCTCCAAGAAGCTATGTATGGAAAAGAATATTCCGAGGTATCAATGCCGAACCTTTCCGCTACCATAAAAGCAACGGATTCTGCCTGAACCTCTTTTTCATTTCGGGGAGATTTGTTTGTTACAATATCCTTTGCAGGGTCGTGAAGCAAATTATGTGCGGCTTCGTGAAAGGCAGTTTTCAAGGTCTGTGCATCGCTCATACCGCTTTTAATTACAATCTCATTGTTAGTGGCACTATAATATCCCTTTGCACCGCCCTTAATGTCCTTAAACTCAATATCAATACCGGTAACCTTTTTGAGAGCCGCAAAGACGGCTTCTTTTCTCGCACTGTCTATATCTCCCGTCAGTTCGATAACAGGGTCGGGAAGCTCCTTTCCGCTTGTCTGGGAAACATCGAAAACATAGACTTTCTTAAACGCAAGTCCTGTCATCGGCTTTTCAACCGTTTCCATTTTCTCTGTTCCGTCGGGATTATATAACTGATTTCCGAACTCGTCAACGGCTGGACGTTCCGTTTCAAGCACCTGATTTGTCTTGTATGCGACAGGTGCAAGAATTTCAATGCCCGTCTGACCTCGTTCAACCTGTCTGCCAAGCTGTTTCCACTTACCGTATGCCGCTACAAGAGTAGCGTCGGGACGCTGCAAATTTATAAGGAGCGTATTTCGTGCGGAATAATCGGTAAACTTTGAAGCAAATTTCAGATATTCCTTGTACTTGTCGGATTGAAATACCGCTTTGACGCCCTCGTCGATACGCTTTATAATTTCGTCCATCTCCGCCTGTTTCTGTGCGTTATAGGCGGCTCTTTCTTCGGGAGTGTATCCTTTTCTTGTGTATACCATAGAACATACCTCCTATCTTGATTTTCTTTTAGGCATTACCGCCTGTTCCTTTTTCTGTTCGGGAGCAGCTTCCATTACCTTGTCAACCGCCGCTTGCTTCATTTCTCTTTCACGGTCAAGAGAAACCTTTATTCTGTCGGCAGTTTCTTCAAGTGCAATGCCTATATCCTCCAGACCGTGAAGTTCACCGTTATTGCACCATTGCTCATAAACCTCATGAAGCGTATTTTTGCTTGACAGCAAGGCTTCATACTGCTGTTCGGTAAGCCTCGGTGTGTACTCCTGACAATAATTCGTGATTTCGTCCTTTGTCACAATTTCGTATGCAGACTCCACAATTACATCGGCAGATTCTTTCTTTATGTCAGTAATAAAGCTGTCGTACTCAGCCTTTACCTTATCATATAAAGCTACGCTGTAATTTTCGGTAATGTAATCGAAACGAAGCTCTGACAGCTTTTCGCCCGTAAGCTCCCCTATATTCTGTCCCATAATATATCTGACCTCATCACGGAACTGCTCCCAATCGGGCAGCTTCATCATTTCGCTTACCTTAACTGCCAGCTCTTTATCAGCAACAAATATTGCTGCACCATTACCGAGTGCTTCATTGAGGTTTGTAACATCATAACAGTAATTGAAACCCTCGCAGGCTCGCAAGGGAACGCCCATACTATGAAGCTCTCCAGCCACATTATCAGTAACAGACAAACTTGAAAAATCAGTAGGATAAAACGCTTCCGATTTGATATAGTCTATTGCCGTATTATATGAACACTTTTCAAAATTTACAGTCGCAAAAGCCTTTGCTGCCGTTTCGTGATAAACACTATTGCCGACGCTTTCAAGAAATGCGTCAACATACGGCTCGTTTCTCGTTGTATGTTCGGTATAATCTATTACACGGAACATATCGTCCATACTGAGCTTATCTTCCATATAAGCATTTGTCAGCTTGTTTATCGTTTCAGGCTTGTAACTGCTTTTTATAATCATCTCAGCATACGCAGGCTTAAAATCAGCCATTACTGACAGGGATACATCACTGTACCCCTGTGTAATAGCCTTGCGAAGCAGCTCTGGACGTATCATCTCCGAAAGCTGATCTATGCTCTCATCTCTGTTTCTCAAAAACATTTAAAACCTCCTCTTGATTTTTGACTCTGCATGATGTATAATAAGATAAAATAGACACTCGAAAGGAGTAGAAATCATATGTCACTTTATAACGATATTCTAAATGAAATTCAGGGATTTGAAGAATCCCACACACCTATATCAAATATTGCACATCAAAAGGATTTTACGATCATGGAATGCGAAAAGAGCGATGATCCTACTGACGAATATGAATGTTTTCATGCAGAGAAAACCGATGGTTCTCAAAAAATCGTGATTACAATAAGAACTCGTGATAAATATCGTTCCTTTGGGAATGATGATGAACCTTACCGTAACACGGTGATACTATATGATAACGGAAAGAAAATCGCCTCCGAGTCATACACTTATTTTGAATAATCCTATCCAAGCAGGACATTGATCGTCCTGCTTGTTTTATTATCGTTTCATTTTGTTATACACAGGCTTCGGAGCGTTATTCTGAGGAACAGGCGGAGTCTGCGGTTTAGGATTTATCTTGTCCGCCGTATATGCGGAAACAGGCATAGCAACCACCACACTTGCGGCTTGCACAGGCTCATTCTCTGTCGGAATATCCGATACGGGAATTGGCTCATCATCATTTTTGTCTGTACTGAGCTGTGCATTTACATATTCAAGCCGCTTTAGCTTTTCTGCAAGCTCATCCGCACGTCCGAAAGGCTTTGCGACATTCGCCTTTGCTTCTTCAAGGTCGCTTTTCGCCTTATCAAGATTAGCGGAAAGCTGCTGAATTTTCTGATTTATCTGAATGCCTGCAAGGTTTTCGATACGACGGACATTACCCACATTGTTTCCGAGTGAAACCTCGGAAGTGTATTTCAAATTACCCTGCAATACCGCAACACAAGGAGTACCGCTGTTGAAGAAATTACCGTTAGCAGGATTTTTCTCAATGGAAACATCAAAGCCGAAATACTTACCCAGCTTTACGCTCTCTCCTGTAGTTGAGCATTTTATGATTGCTTTTTCAATCTGCTCGCCTACATCGGCTCTTTCATCAAAAATCTTACCACCGATTTCCATTTTAAATTCGGCATTGTCAGGGTGCTGTTCCTGAAACGCCTTTAAATCTCCGCTTGCCTTCTGGAGCAAATCCGCATAATTGTCAATGGTCTGCGGCAGCTTACGTTCCGCAAGCTCCTGCATTGAAAACACCATTTTCTTATGCTCTGTTTCAAGATTTTTCAGATTTGCGACATCATTGTCAAGCTGAATTTTCTCCTTAATCATAGGGTTTCCCGAAGCGATTGCCTGCATTTGTGAATATGTAAGCACCATTTCGTCAACGTCCTCGGAAACACGCACAGGGTCTTTTGATGTCATAATCTGATTGATGAACTTTGCCTTGTTAGTGATAATGCCCATCATATATGCGTCAAAGGTTTCCTCTGTCAGATAGTGATAAATACCTACCTCGTCAAAGTTGTTGCCCTGTCGTATTCCTCGTCCGTCCTGCTGTGTAAGGTCGGCAGGCTTCCACGGAATATCCAAATGGTGAATAGCACAAATTTTGTCCTGAATGTTCGCACCTGTTCCCAGCTTTGAGGTCGAAGCGATGATAAAACGCTTTTCACCCTTTCGGAGCTGTTCAAACATTTCGGCTCTTGCCTTATCTGTCTGTGCGTCACCCGCAAAGCAGATTTCCTCTCTAGGAATGCCACGCTTCACAAGGTCAGCCTTGATTGCTTCATATACCGAGAAATGCTCCGAATCCTCGTTGATTGCAATGTCACAGAATACAATCTGCACGCCTTTCTGTTCCATAGTGTCACGGTAATTCTGTTCAAGGTTATCAAGCAGCTTCATAACCTTACTGTCGGGAGTAGGCTCTGCTTCTTTGAAAATACAGCGTGAATCAAGTCCCAAAAGCCTTGCTTCGTGCGTTATTTTCAGCATATTGTCAACCGACGGGTCAATGTTTCCGTTGTGAATAGCTTCGGAACGTGCCGCAAGCTCTTTCATATATGCCTTTTGTCTGTCATCGGGTTTTGCTGTAACAACAATCGGCTCTCCTGTTTTCAGCTTCGGCACAGGGAGTTTAATCATATCGGGGGTCTGAATATCCGCAAATTCCTTATACATCTGCATAAGTTCAGGGATATTAACAAACTTGCTGAAACGGTTCTTCATCTGAAAGCCGTTGCCCGCAGGCTTGATTTCAAGCTGTGATACTACCTCACCGAATGTACTCGCCCAATCGTCAAAGGTCTGCAAGCCTGCCTTTTTAAGCAGGTCGGGGCGGAGGTATCTCTGCATAACGTAAAACTCTACCATGGAATTGCTCACAGGAGTTCCGGTACTAAAAAGGATATTATTGCAGCCGTACTTGTCATTGAGATACTGCGTTTTCATAAGCATATCCTCTGATTTTTGCGCCGCTGTTGTCTGTACACCTGCCACGTTCGACATTTTTGTTGTAACAAAGCAGTTCTTGTAGTTATGAGCCTCATCACAGACAAGGTAATCAAATCCCAGCTTTTCAAAGCAAAGGGAGTTATCCTTTTTGGAGGACAACAGCTTTTCCAAACGTTCTTCAATCTGCCTTTTCTGACGTTCAAGAGCCTTTACGGAAACTCTGTCGGTGTCATCGACTTCCTCAAGAGCGTCCATAATTTCGTTCAGCTCACGTTCCATAAACTGCTTGCGGTACTGGTCTGACATCGGTATTCTTTCAAACTGCGTGAAAGACATAATTACTGCGTCATAATCACCTGTTACGCAGCGGGCGATAAATTTCTGTCGGTTGTCCTTTGTGAAATCTTCGGGACGGGCAACAAGCAGCTTTGCATTTGGATACAATCTCATCCATTCGCTTGCCATCTGCAAGGTAAGGTGCTTCGGAACTACAACACAGCCTTTGTTGATAAGTCCCAGCCTTTTCTTTTCCATTGTTGTTGCAATCATCTCGAACGACTTGCCTGCACCTACACAGTGAGCAAGAAGCGTATTGCCGCCCAACTTTCCACGCAGTACAGCGTTCTCCTGATGTGGTCGCAGCTTTATAGCAGGGTTCATACCGGGAAAGGTCTGGTGTGAACCGTCATACTCCCTGCCACGAATTGCATTGAAAAGCTCGTTGTATCTCTCAACATATTTCTCACGGCGGTCAATATCTTCCCATACCCAGCTTTTAAAGGCTTCCTTCATCTGTCTTGCCTTTTCTTTTGCAAGCTGGGTTTCCTTTGCATTGACCTCGTAATATACCTTTCCGTCAACCTCTTTTCTGTCACGGATAACCACATCACGCTGATTGAGCAGATTTTCAAAGATATGATAACTGCTCATACGGCTTGTGCCGTAGGTCTGATTTGCGGCAATGGAGTGGTCTTGATACTTACCCTCAATCTTGTATTCGCCCATTTTTGTACGGGTTACGGGGTGTCCGAACATACTTGTATCAGCCTTTGCATATTCTTTCAGAAATCTGTTGTAATCCTCAACATCAATCCAGTTCGCACCGATACGGACGGAAATTTCGCTTGCTTCAAGGTTCTTCGGGATAACCTTTTCAAGAGCAGCAACGTTCTTTTCAAAACCGCTGTCGATATGCTTTGCATATTCTCTTGCAATTTTCAGCTTTTCTCTGACATTGCCCGAAAGATATTCGGAAGCCTCCTCATATCCCGACAGCGGTTCATCATCCTTTATTGCGGCGGGATTTCTGAAAATGTCATTGCCTAAATCAGCAATCAGCTTTTCAGGCTCACAGCCTACAAGCTGTGACATATATGCAATATCCACTCTGCCCGTGCGGTCAAGGGATACCTGCAATGCCTCCTGCGAAGTATCAACCTTTGTTACAGTGACTTCGGGCTGAATAGTACGCTTTGAGAAAATCTCCGCTTTCTCTACCGTCTTTTTCTCTGTGTCCACGATTTCAAGTGCCGCAAGGGTATTGAAATCATCGTCCTGTCTGAAACAGCGTTCATTCACGCTGTCCGTTATATTTCCATAAGCCTTTCTGAATTTGTCATACACGGCATTAAGCTCAGTCTGGAGTGCTTTCAGTTCCTCATCGGAACAACCTGCCGCCTGTGCGTCGATTACTGCCATAGCAGCCTGACGTATTTTGTGCATACCCATCATTCTGTCAAGGGTCTTGCCCGTTTCGGCTACCCGCGTCATAATTTCGTTTTCACGGAAATACAGTTTTCCGTCAACAACGGTATGTGTGAAATTTCGTACCGACGGGTCGGCAGGAATAATGTCAGCTTCATCACGCTGTTTTTCTTCGGCTCTGACAGTTTCAATGCTGCCTTCGATTTTAGCAATAGCCGCTTTGAGCTGTTCCGAAAGAGGAATACTCTCATCGGCAACACAGGTTGTCACTCTGCTGTCATCGCCGTACTTGCCCTTCATTCGATCGTCCCAAGCCATAGTGCCAAGCACCATATCGGGGTTATCCACGAAATACTTATTACAAGGAATACCGTCAGCCGTTTCGCTCATATGAACCCAATCGGGAACCTCGACAGTCATTGTTTCACGCTTTTTAAGAAACAGAATATCCGTAGTAACTTCTGTTCCTGCGTTCTGCTTAAAAGCAGTATTCGGAAGTCTGACAGCTCCCAACAGGTCACAGCGTTCAGCAAGGTATCGTCTTGCCTTTTCGTTCAGCTTGTCCATAGTGAACTTGCTTGTTACAAGTGCAACTACACCACCCGGCTTCACCTTATCAACAGACTTTGCGGCAAAGTAATCGTGTATCTTGAAATTATGCTTATCATAGGCTTTATCGCTGACACGGTAATCTCCGAAAGGGATATTACCTACAACAACATCAAAGCTGTTGTTATTGAAGGAAGTCTGCTCAAAGCCTTTAATCTGGATACGCTCCTTTGGATAGAGCTGCTGTGCGATTCTGCCCGATATGCTGTCCAGCTCCACACCGTAAAGGCGGGAATTATCACGCATATTTTCAGGCATTTTTGAGAAGAAATTGCCTACACCCATACTCGGTTCAAGGACATTGCCGCCCTCAAAGCCGAACTGCGAAAGTGCCTGATATACACCGTCGGTAACGACCGGAGGTGTGTAAAAGCTTGTGAGCGTTGAAGCTCTTGCCGCCTTGTATTCTTCGGGTGTGAGAAGTTCACGGAGCTGTTTCTGTTCGTTTTTCCAGCCGCTTGGTGCAGCTTCGCCTAAATTACCGCCTAAACTTTCGGCGGCTCTGTCTGTTGTAAATGCCTGCGGAATACCGCCCCATCCTGCATACTTTGCCATAACCGACTGTTCTTCGGGAGTTGCATAGCGATTCTCGGCTTCTATTTTCTGCAATACCTGTATTGCTTCAACATTCGCCTTGAACTTTGATTTTGCACCGCCTGTCACAACATCATTGGCGTTAAAATGGTAGGTGTAAGGGACGCCACTTTTCGGCTCGTTCTTTGTAACTGTTATCTTTTCGGGAGCATTTACTGTCGGAGTTTCTGTCTGCTCTTCCTGCTTCGGATTTTCAGCTTTTTGCAAAGGTGCAGAAAAAGCCTCATTTTTCAGCTTTGCAAGCTCGGCAGGAACATCAATCTCCGTATTTCTGTCTGCAATTTCGATAAATCTATCGTAATCGGAAATTTCGGTAAGAGCATAGGTTGAAGTCTGCAATAGTGCGGCGGCAGCTTCGTCCAGCTCCATTGCTTCTTCCATTTCCCATTCACCGCCGTCAATAGGAGTAAGGTCAGGAGCATAAATTGTGTATTCTACACCGCCCTCGGTCTGCTGAACCTCGATATATGTTTCATCACGATTATCCATAAATACAGCACGTTCCTTTGCAGGCTCGTCTGTAATCTCTACGGGAATACCCTCTGCTTCCGCTTTTGCAATGATTTTTTGAAGTGGTGATTGCCTCGGTTCTTCGTCGGGAGAAACCCCGTATTCCTCAAGAACCTTTTTAGCCTGTTCAATCATCGCCCTGTTGTAATCATCATCGGGAGTCTTGTACTTTAAAGTCCGCTTTGCGTCCTTGATACGCTCGTCAATGTCCTTTTGTGTGACATATCGTCCCTCTGCAATAAGTCTGTCGATACGCTGTGAAACCTCGTTCCATTTCAGAAACGTTTCACAATCGGGAGTTGACATCGAACCTTTCTTGTAGCTTATACCCTTTGCGTCGTGCCATTCGTTGAAGCCTGACCGTCCCTGTCCGCCTGTGCCGTATTCGTTTTTCAGAAAAGCAATCTTCTCTTTTTCGGTACGCTCTCCCTTGAAAAATTTTTCAATACGGAACTTACCGTACTGCACACCGCTTCCGCCTGTCAAAAGCTTGTCCTTTTCGTCCTCTGTCACAAAGAATTTAGGCTCATAGCTGAAATCTGATTTTGTGATAAAATCACGCTTCGGAAGCTGTAAATCTTTCAGACGAGAAAGCAGCTCTTTCGGCTTATGGAAATGGAAACGCAGAACATTTCTATCCTGTTCGTACTGACGGATTAAATCATCAAGTCCGTCAATATATTTCTGCAAGGTTGCGGAATCGGTAAGACTTGCCTTAATTCTTTCTGTGCTGTCGGGAAAACCGCCCTTGAACATTTCATCGGGAATGAAATATTCTACCTCGCAATCCTGATGAAGATACCACAGCTTGCCTGCAATATCCTTCATATCGTTGTCAATCGCACGGTCAATAATGTCCTGTGAACAATATTCGCCGTTTTCAAGCATTTCACTGATACGCTCGGCGGCTTCGCTCCATTCAAGATGTGCGTTTTTGCCTTCGGGAAATGCAGTATTGCTTATAGCCACCGTAATTCCCGTGTTGTCCGTCCAGCTTGACACAAGTGCGGCACTGCTGAAATCGGGAAATGCATACTTGTATCCTCTGCCATCCTCGCCAAATTCCTTACGGAGAAATTCGGCATTTTCAGCTACGCTCTTGCCTTTCTGGAACTGTGCTACAATTCTTTCAAGGCTTCTCGGCTCGGCACTTCCTCCACGCAGGACGTGATTTATCATATCCGTTGTGGGAGCAGTATGGGATACTGCAATATTCACAGGCTTTGTTCTTGTTTTCTTTTCTGTCTGCTCTATGGGAACAGGCTCTCCGAAAAATGTGAGCTGTTCGCCCTGTGTGTAAAAGGGTTCAGGTTCAGCAAAAACAGGCTCGGAAATTTCAAGTGCCTTTTCGGGAACAAACTCAAAGCCTGCCTTTGTAATAGTTTCCTGCCACTTGCTTTCGGGAGAATTATATATATTCTTCTCACCGCTGTCATTTACAAGAGAAATGGAATATGTAGTCGCTGATTTTACCGTCCACAGCTCTCCGTCAAGTTTAACGGTATCACCCTCCGCCAAATCGTCTGCATAATATCCGTTAACATCGTGAGTAATGGGAGAACGGAATATCTCAAACTGCTCCAAATCGTAGTTCTGAATATCCGTCAGCTTATGAGGTTTACCGCCGATTTCGATATATGGAATATTCTCATCGGTACGCTTTACGGGAGCAACGGAGCTTTTTTCACCTTGCACAACCTCTGCAAATATCTGTCCGTCCTGTTCGGAAAAACTGCGGATATGCAGGTCATTGCTCGGCTTTACATCTTCAACTGCAAGCTTCGGCTTTTCATCAAGATATTTGCCCTTGTCGATAAGGTCGGCGGTAAAGCTCTGCACCAAATCCCAACTTAACTTTGACTCCTTTGTACGGGAAAGATAACTGCCCTCCCAAACGGTAAGACCGTCAGCTTCTGCCTTGTAGCCTGCACGAACATCATTTACATCAAGCTCTGTATATTCTTCCATACGGAAAACTGATTTAATAAACTCACAGCGTTTATCGTAATCCTCGTTTTCCTTGAAGAACTCTGCAATTTCATCACGCTTGACCTTGAAAAATCTGTCGTGCTTCATAATGCCGTTTATGATATTTTGGTCAAGAAGCGGCGGCAGCTCTGTTGTTTCCACAACCTCGTTATTTACGATAACGGGTTCTTCCTCTGACACAGGTTCGGGAACATACTCACGACTCTGCATTGCCGCTTTGATAATGTTTCTGATTTCCTCCGCATGCGTATCGGAAAATCTGTCGGAATGGAATCTGTCAAAGAACTGCACAGGGTCAAACGCCGTGTCTGCGTAGTCCATAAAGACCATACCAGCCGTTTCGTAGCTGTCAAGGCGGCGGTTGAAGTCAGCATGAAGAAATCTGTCAATGAGACTTTGGACTACTACATTCTGAGCCTGAACACGATTTCCTCCATTATCCTGTGTTCTATCGTCAGCACTCTTGTTTTCTCCCAAACCTGTATCTCGCTGAACGCTGTCGGACGGGGATTCTGCTGTCGGTACTGTTCGTCCATCTCCTGAAAGCGTTTCTCCGCTTCTCTGTCGATTTCCCTCGGAATTATGCTCCAACGACCCTCCATTATGAATATCTGAACCTCTGTGGGATACTCCGTTTTCACCCACTCCTGCCACATTCTGCCCCATCTGCCTATCGGCTTTTTCAGAAGTGCCTGTTCTCTGGGGTTCTGCGTGTACTGGATTTCGGGAAGATACTGTCCTGTCGGGCTTAATCTGTATGTCATTGCTTCGTTCTCTCCTTTGTTTAAGAATATTTACAATTTCTCGCTCCATTTCCAATAGAGCGTCCTTTGCCGACTGATTTACAATATTGCAGAAACGGATAAGGTCACGGCTGTCTTTAAACATATCTGCGGCATTAAGGTTAATACCGCCCGATATTTTCATATCGCTGTCAAGCTCACAGCGGTTTGCGATTACAAATCGTACCGCTGAAACAATCGACTGCTGATATGCTGTTATATCCTTTTCTGACAGCTTCATCTGCCCTACCGCATACTGCATATCGGGCAGACGGCTTTTGATATTGTCCACAGCAACAGCCGCAATAGTTTCCTGAATGTTCTTGCAATCCTTTCCGTACTTTTCATTTATAACGGCGGTAAGGTCGGCGGATAAATCCTCCGTCAGCTTCCAAAGCTCAGGAACACGCTTGCCGTTTGTTTGTGAAACATCGAAAAGGTGCTTGCACTTGCTGTCCTCACCGAACACAGCAATACTGTGTTCGCCCTTGTTTACAAGCCTGCCCAGCTTGTTCCAAGTTTCAAGAGTTGCCACCTTTGTGGCACTGGGATTCTGCTGATATATGAGAACTGCGTCGGAAAAACTCTGCTTATACATCTTTGCGGAAAACCGCAGAAAATGTGCAAGCTCTTGTTTGTCCCGAAGCAGTTTTGTTGTTATTTCCGTCCAGTTTTCACGAACGGTTTGTAGTCTTGACAATAAATATCGCTCCTTCCGTTGGAAAATATTGAATTTTTAGAGAAGTCGTGCTATAATATAGTAAAATGTTTGCTTTGGAAAGACTACCCCAACGGTCCTTGGAAGAACCACATAAACCCACGTGAACTTTTAAAGGGGGGATGCCATATGATTATTAACGGCATTAAAGCACTTGTAAACTCCATTAAATTCACCGGAATTACCATCAACATAGGATTTATAGGTCTAAATTTCGCTGGGGGTTCTTCCAAAGCAAATATTTTTTAAACTAAAGGGGATGTAATAATTGACAACTAATAATCAAATGGGTACATGTGCATTATGCGGAAAAGAAAACATCCAGTTAATGCAAAGTCACCTTATTCCTAAAGCTGTATATAAAAGAATCAAAACATTTAAAAACTCTCGTTTTCGAGAAATGGACGATATACAAAAAATATATCAAGATGGCGAAAAAAAGCCAATGCTTTGTCATGACTGCGAAGAATTTTTTAGTAAATATGAAAGAGATTTTTGCAATACCTTTTTAGATAAGTATACAGCCGACAAATTAATTCCTTCCACAATTACGCAAAATATCAACTTTTATTTACTTACCGTATCGTGGAGAATTCTATATGATGATCTATACGTGTATGATTCTTTTAAAGAACGATCTGAAAGAACGGCATTTGAAAGATTAGAATATAAAATAAGACGATATTTAAATTCAACTCACTCCCCTCAACAACAGGAACTAATAGATCAACAACTTATTACAAATTACGCCAATGGTGAACCACAATCTTTTGGCGAAGCGATTGCATTTATTGAAAATATTCAAAAGCTTCAATTGCCTGAAGATATTTCAGAAATTAAAAATTACATCTTTTCACTTTGTGAATTAGGTTACACTGCTCCCCAAATAGAATTGCTCTCACATTGTGTTACAGGTTATTCATTTTCGACTACCACAAAACAGCATTATTGTGTTATAACCTCATATCTCGGCTGGATTTTTTTAACTGTTTATCAACCTAAACGTTATATTCAGATTAGCCTTGACACCACTCCATACGATAAAAGCATAACAGATATTGTTAAAGAAGAAACAAACTATATTATTCAAAACATTGTGCAAAAAAGCATTACTGTTCAAAAACAACTTGACGAAACAGGCTTAAGGGAAAAAATAAAGAAAAGATATTCAAGCCAGTAATATCCATTTTTCGCCACCCACAAATCCCCTACCATTTCAGAAGATGTTGCCTGTGTTGCATTTATATTCTGTTAACACATAGAACTGCATCAGGAAAACTTTGCTTATAACTCTATATGGAAAAACGTAGAGAATGTTCATGCAACAGCTTATATCAAAGAAACTTGTCCAACCAGTTGACACAGATAAGTTCAAATTTTAACATAAAAATTTCGTTTCTTTAGAAAATGATTTTAAAACACCATATCCCTATTATATTTAAAATAAAGTATAATAAATTAAGATTTACGAATGGAGCGTTATTATGAACAATGACACAATGCAGCCAAACGGTTGGTTCCATTTTCATAAAGGACACTATTTGGAAGATAATGTTTCAAAAAGCCTAAATAGGATTACAAATGATGGATATTCAAAAATCCAATGTAAAGATGAAAATGCAATGGACTATCTCTATACAGATGCTTGGATATTTCTACATGGTTCATGCCACTTGTTTGCTTTGGCTTTACATAAAGAATTTGGATATGAAGTGTATGAAATAAGAGATTATGATGATTATATGCGACATGTATTTTGCAAAGCAACATATAGAGGTCAAGATGTCTATATTGATGTTAGAGGTGTAACCACGGACTTTAGTGAATGTATGTCTGACTTTCAAAATATGTTTTATAATTCATTCTATTATGGAGTTTATCGTATTGTTGCTCGCAATCTTGAAGAAGATATGAAGTTGGGTGATGAGGGTGATATGACAGGATACTTATTTGCCCAATCAATTATAAAGAAATATCGTAACTTTTATGATACTTCATTATAACTACTCTAACTCAAAATGATTTTACTGCGGAAACCCAAAAGCTAAACTGGCAGTGGGCTTCCGCATTTTAATTTATGCACCACGCTTTTTCTTACCGTCCACAAACTCCTCCATCTTGAGGTTCACATACTTGCCCGTATCTTCAAGAGAAAATACCGCACTGTACTTATTTCCCTTTGATGATGTGCAATTCTTCAGCGTAACTTTGCCCTTTGAAAGCAGTTCCGCAATCTCGTCAGCCCTGTAGCTTCTGCCGATACGCTTGTCCTGCTTATAAATGAAGAATCCACACTTGTCACGCCCTGCGGAGCAACTAAAAGCCTTGCTATTTTCTATAACAGGACTTCCACAGCGAGGACAGGTGCCCACGCTTACCTTTCGTGTAACCTTGACACGATTGCCTCTGCTCTTTTCAAAAGCAATAATTTCCGAAACGCTGTTCTTGATTTCATCAAGCAGCATATCCGCATTGCCGTTTCCGTTTTCAATATCGGAAAGCACCTGTTCCCAATGTGCGGTCAGCTCTGCCGATTTTACATTATCGGGAACAGAAGAAGCAAACGCTCTGCCGTAATCTGTTGAAACAAGCTGTTTCTTCTTACGCTCGATATATCCTGCGGCAATAAGTTCTTCGATAATGGAAGCTCTTGTTGCTGGTGTGCCGAGTCCACGTTCCTTGACAAAGCCTTTCAGCTCCTTATCGTCAATCAGACGGTCAATGTTTTCCATAACCGCAAGAAGTGTACTTTCTGTAAAATGCTTCGGCGGCTTTGTTTCGCCCTGCTTTACCTCAATGTTATCTGCGGTAAAGGTTGCGTTTTCGGAATAGAGTACCGACAACACTTTGTCTGTATCCTCATCAAGCTCCGCAGGCTCGGACAGCTTGTACTGCTTCCAACCCCATTCAATCGGAGTTTTAACCGTCAGCTTGAAAATCTCATCCTCAACAAGAAATTCGTACTTTGTTTCGGAGTAGATATACGGCTTGTCAACGGCACAAAGGAAACGGTTGATTACCAGCTTTACAATACGCTGTTCGTTATCGTCCAGCTTCTCATCGTCAAGCCTGCCGATGAGGTTTGTTGGAATAATAGCGTGGTGATCCGAAATCTTGCTGTTGTCGATGATACGCTTATCAATTATAAGTCCCTGCTCCTGTAAACGCTGAACACGCTCACCGTCATATCCCGCAAGGCACTTTACGATACTCTCAACAAGCGGTATCATATCATCCGAAAGATAACTGCTGTCTGTACGAGGATATGTAAGGAGCTTCTTTTCATAAAGGCTCTGTGCCGACTTTAACGTATCGGCAGCGGTCATACCATACACATCGTTTGCCTCCTGCTGCAAGGAGGTCAGGCTGTGAAGCAAAGGACGGTTTTCCTTTTTCTGCTCTGTCTTTGAGGAAGATACAACAGCAATCTTACCGCTGCATTTTGCTCTCACCGCTTCTGCCTGTTCTGCGGTATCAAAAACATTTTCACATTCAGCGCCGTTTTCAAGGACTACCTTGTAAAACGGTCTTTTTGTAAATGCCGCAATCGCTTCATCACGGTTTACGACAATGTTAAGGACAGGTGTCTTAACTCTGCCAACCTTGTGGCTGTCATCATTTACAATACTGTAAAGACGTGAAAGGCTCATACCGAGTATCCAGTCAGCCTTTGCTCTTGTGAAGCCTGCCGCAAAAAGATTGTCCTTTTCCTTTCCGTCAAGCAGGTTCTTCATACCCTGCTTGATACTTTCGTCGGTAAGTGAGGAAATCCAAAAGCGTTTTGTCGGCTTCTTACAGCCAAAGTAGTTGTATATGTAACGGAAGATACATTCGCCCTCACGTCCTGCGTCGCAAGCGTTAATAATCTCCGTCACATCGTCACGGCAGATGAGCTTTTTAAGCAGCTTAATCTGACCGCTGTAACCCTTAAGCGGAAACAGCTTGAACTCCTGCGGAATGAGAGGAAGTGTTTCAAGCTCCCACTTTCCCCAACCATAATCTTCCGGCATTCCGATACCGAATAGGTGTCCGAGAGCGTTGGTTACAATGTAGCCATTGCCCTGCCAGTAGAATGTATCTCCTTCGGAAATCTTTTCCGTTGCACCTATGCAATAGGCAATGGAAGCGGAAACCGAGGGCTTTTCTGAAATGATAAGTCTGAACATATCAGCATACCTCCATAAAAACATTAAGTGTTGGAACAAAAATGCTATTTTTCAGCATTTCTGTCATCTGCGAATACAAAATCTCTGTAAACTTGTAACAAGAGAACTTCTCAATATAGTCAGTTTCAGTACGATATAGCGTAAGCATATCATTGCAATCTGTCATAACAAAATACAATAGCTTTACCTTACCACTTGTAAAATCATATACAATGTCATACCCACGAGCCGTGTATGCTCCCACAGACTTATCCGAAGAATACCCATCCGTTACAAATGAAGCAAGCTGTACAGCTTCGGTATAAAGCATATCGCTGTTTTTTATATACATTGGAAGAATCTCCTCTGTATACTCATCAGCCATAACAGCAAAACGTGGAATATTACCGACCGTAAGATTAGTATTAGGAATTTCACTCATAGCGTCAAATGTCCTGTCTACAAGCTTTTCAATTTTCTCTACACATACATCTCTGTCAAAACAAGTCTGTTCCATATAGAAACGAAACATTGCTTCTCTGATACTGTCGCATACATTTTCAAATCTAATCATCTTCATGCTTGATTTTCCTCTCAACATTTAAAATAGAAGTTTATGTTTCATCATTGAGGATGGATTTCTCCCTTTTTATACCCTCTGACTCTGAAATAATTTCTTTTTTCTGCTGTAGAATAGCACTGAAATCGCCAAGCCGCACTGCTTCACGAAGCAAATCTATATCGTAACCGTTTTTGTTAATCATCACGCATAGAGAATTCATTTTTACTTCATCCAATTTTGACATAAGTTCTGCTTCTTTGTTCTCATAGATCTTGAGCATATTTTTATGATACTCAATAAGTTCTTTTGTCTTTTTTACATTCGCACGGCAGCGTTCCAGTTCCTGTGTGAATTTCTTTTCCTTATCCGCCAATCATTTTCGCCCCTTTCTTATATGGGTAACTATGTACGCCACTGTAATACCACCAAGAATAATTCCGTCAGTAACGCTGAACCGAAAAACAAGGTTTGTATCCTGCGCCGTATCACCGGCAAGGTCATTGATACCCGTAATTAAGCCTACTGCAATTATTGCTCCGAACATAATGAGGATAATTATAAAAACAATATCTTTCTTAGGCTTGCTCTCCTGTGGCTCATTTTCCTCTGCTTCATGCTGCGTCTGTTTCATCTTTTTGAAATAGTCAAACATATTGCATCACACTCCATTTATAGCTTCAATCTGTGCAAGGTAAATTTCAAAAATTTCTCGTTCCTCATCATCAAATCCTGCTTTCTGCATTACCGTTTCGATATCATAGTTGTATACGCCGCCGTACATATAACAGTGGTTAGAATTATTACAATACACCGTTGATACTGTCAGATAGAACTCATCCCAATCAATCTGTACATAAGCGTCCGTACTTATTGTGTAGGTTATAGACCACATCCCACCCGATACATCTGCATACCCTGAACCCGAAATGGTTCCACCCTCCAACATATATATTTCAAGATAAGTATACATACTTGAAGCATGTTCATAAGTCGGTCCATGCATTGTAACTTCATAATAATTGTAATAAGAATTATAACTTATTCCAGATATTTCAAAACTATTGGCTGAAAGACTAAGCAAGCAGTTTTCATCAAGAGAGCAATCCCAATTAGGACAATAATCGTACCCATAGTAATATGTAAAGCTATAGAACATTTCTACAGCTTCCCTTATTTCTTCAACGGTAAAATAAAAATCATCCGTACCGCCCTCCAATACTTTTTGATATTTCTGCGTTGCAAGAACTGCTAGAACAGCATTGTAGTCATATAACTGCAACTTGCTATTTGCGAATTGATTTAAGCCCTGTATCTGCGTACCATCATAACGGTATTCGGGAGCTAAACTATTTACAACAGCATCAATTTCTGCCTGAATATCAGTTTCGCATTGCTGTATCTGTGAAATATATGTCCCTATGTTATTCTTAATCGTTTCATCCGAGGTATCACCATCGGGACACATCCAAGCAAACAAGCTACTGACAGCAGAACATATTACTGTAATAATCCCATTTATCAGCAAGACCACGAGTAAAACAAGCAACGCTACCAGCATAAGTATCCAGAACACTTTTGATGTCAGAACCTTTTTTACTGTAGCCGCTGTCTTTTTTGCAGCTTCTTTAACTCGTTTCACATTGTTCTTGGCTTCCTGTGCTTTTGCACGGGCATTCTTAGGGAGGTTTTTAACCGCATAGCCTGCCTTTGCGGTTGTTCGAGCGGTATTAACAACAGCCTTTCTTGCATTATCGACATAACGCAAATCGGTAAGACCTTGCTTGATAGCCTCGCTTCCCGTATCGGTAATCTTTGACTTATCAATCTTGGTTTTCAAAAGCTGCTGTCCGGTATCCTTTGCGATATTAGCTACGCTCCCTTTGACAGATGTTGCTATTCGTGAAATATCCTTTCTTGAACCCAGCTTCACACCGCCGTTTTTAACCATCGTCTTTATACTGCCAATACCGTTTGAGGTGCTTTTTACGGCTGTCCGTATCATACCTCCAGCCTTTGAAACGGCACTGCCTGCGCTTTGAACTATCTGTACCATTTCAATAGCTTCAGAGCCTTCGCTGTCAAGCTTTGCAAAGGTATATTTCTTGTTTTTCAAACCTCGCTGTTTTAATCCGAGAGCATGGGATTTCACCTTCTTCTGCCACAGCTTATTGGCTTTAGCAATCTTTTCATCAAGATTTTCAGAAGCCTTAAAGATTTCTTTCACATCATCGGAATAGGTGAGTGTAGAGGTTTTTATGAAATCTGTACTACGCCGAGTTTTTATAAAGCTGTTGTCAACCGCTGTCTGAACAGACGGGGCAGAAACCTGCCCGCCTGTCTGTATCAGACTTGGCTGTGAACTCATTTCCAGCTTCACAGAGGAATTATGAGTAACCTCACAAGCAACAGAACGATGTTCAGGTCTGCGGTAATGCTGTGCTGTCAGCTCCAACTGCATTTCACGGAGTATAGCTTTCTTGTGGTCGGCAGATACAACTGCCGATTTTAACTGCTCCGCATAATTATGAACCACTTTATTCTGTGAATGTATTACAGGTTCGGAACTCTGAATGTTTGTCTTGATTTCCGACATTTCATCGCCCCTTTACTTTTTCTGCACTTCTTCCAGTTTCGTTGTCATAAGGTCATACAGCTCATTGTGTGGGAACTTATCCTTGAAAGGAATAATAGAACCGCCGCAGCAGATAAGTCCGTGTCCGCTTTCACTGCTGGTAACATAGCCAAGCAGATTATCCGAAATATTCAGAAGCTTTGCAAGCTGAATACGGTCACTTGTAGCCTGATTGAGCATCATAACAAAGTCCGTATTCGACAGCATAGAACGGGCAGTTTCAGATTTCAGCAAATCTTCAACATTCTGTGTAATACCTGTTGGAATGCCGCCCCACTTTCTTGCTCTCTTGTAAAGCTCAAAGAGGAAGTTCGCAGAGTATTCATTGGCAAAGAGCAAGTAGATCTCGTCCATATAAATCCAAGTACGCTTGCCCTTTGCACGGTTTTCAGTAATCCTGTTCCATACATAGTCAAGAACAATCAGCATACCCAGCGTTTTAAGCTGCTTGCCGAGGTCTTTAATATCGTAGGAAACAACACGGTTGGTTGTGTTCACATTGGTCTTGTGTGCAAACACATTCAGATTACCCTTGATATACAGCTCAAAGGAAAGTGCAAGTCCCTGCGCTTCCTTTTCAGGCTGAGATTTGAGAATTTCATAGAAATCCATAAGAGTAGGATTTTTTTCGAGGTTGAAATCCTGCAAGTATTCCGCATAAGTGATATTAAGGCAGCGGTCGATGATAGTCTTTTCCTTTGCCGTAAGTCCCTGTTTACCTACAAGACACTCGCAGAATGAGAGGATAAAGTCGGACTTCATAATGAGAGGACTTTCATCATCGGAATAATCCTTTGACATATCAAGGGGATTGATAAAGTTTGTGGACGCAGGTGAAACATTGATCGTTTCGCCGTTCAGAGCTTCCACAAGGTTTGTGTATTCTCGCTCAGGGTCAATGATGATAATATCATCATCCGTTGCAAGAAATACGTTCAGCATTTCTCGCTTTGCCGAAAAGCTCTTGCCAGAGCCGGGCGAACCGAGAATGAAGCCGTTGGGATTCTTCAGCATAAGTCTGTTGAAGATAATCATATTGTTGGAAAGCGTATTCAGACCGTAATACATTCCGTTCTTATGCGTAATTTCCTTTGAAGCAAATGGGAGGAATACCGCTGTACTCTCTGTTGTAAGAGTTCTACGGATTTTAAGCGTACAGTTGCCAAGAGGAAGAACTGATTGCAGTCCCTTTTCCTGCTGAAATTTTAGTGTTGATACGGAGCAGATATGCTTTCTTACAACTGCTTCAATGGTTTCAGTATTGTTCTCAAGCTCGTCAAAATCATCCGCTGTTACCATAATAATGATGTTATCAAGGAACATCTTCTGATTTTTTGAACGAAGGTCATCAAGCAGCTCCTCAGCTTCGATAAGGCTGTGCTTCAAATCTTCATTGATAACGTCGGAAGTATATCCCGACTGAATTGCCTTTTTCTCTGCCTGCAGCTTATTTGCTCTCATAGAGGTAAGCTGGTGATTAACGATTTTCAGAGCCTTGTAGGGGTCAACGGGAGCAACGTTCACCGACACCATAACATCAAGGTTTGTATTTGCAATATCTGTAAGAATGTTATCTTTCAGACTTGCAGGCATATCCTTGATAAACATTGTACGGGCATACTTGTTGTTCCACATAAAGTAGTCCTTCTTGAACTCAAAATAATCGGGACAGCAATACGCTCTCTCAGCCTGTCTGCTGAAATCCTTGTTGCTCAGAACAGGAATTTCCTCATCTACACCTCTGAAAATATCTTTAAGGATACTCATTCTCTCATGTGAGGTAAGAGGAGTTATAATCGATCCGATTTTCTTAAAAGCGTTTATAACTTCCAAATCAATAGAAGCGAACTTAGCTCTTGCCGATTCCAAGTCTGCCGCCTGAACCGTTACGGTCAGATACTTGTTACGGATAATACCGTTCTGTCCCTGCTCCATCTTTTCAACCAGCATTTCATTGTAAACGTCAATGTAGTGATCGAAGCTGTCACCCTTATGCTTCAGCAGCACCATTTTATTGAAATCTGCCTTATTTACACGATTGTTATGTACCGTAATCTGAATATCCGCAGATGTATCAAAACTATTCAGCACAGAACAATACGCAAGGAAAATTGCTTCCTGCTCCTCCTGCTTTGCGATAGCGTAATTCACATCCTCAAAACGGTAAGTTTTGCTGAATTTATTATCATCAATTTTGATGATATATTCATCGCAAACCCTCTTGTACGGAAGTGTTTTCTGTGTCGTTTTCGGCACAATTCGCTTCTTGCTTACACGCTTTTTCTTGGGCTTTTTCTTTTTCTGCCTGTTAAGACGGAGCGAATCACGTTCCTTTGCTGAAAGCTGTGAAATATCATTAGGATCAGCAAGCTTCTTTTTGCTGTTTTTCATATAAAAGACTGCTGCCGCAACTGCCGCACCAAACACACCAGCAAGGAGCAGAAAAGCCATTATGCTATTACTCTGATTAGGAGTTTCAGCGGGAGCTTCGGGAACAACAGCAATCTCTGATGTTACCGCAGAAGTAACAGATTCAGGAGTTGTGACCTCTGTAGCCGTTTCGCTTACCCCTGTTTCCGACGGAACTGACGATACTGCTGTTTCTGTTCCCTCGGCTTCTGGTTCTTCGGAAACCTCCGGCACTGCTGTAACTGCCACTTCTGTCTCTTTCTGTACGGATAATTCTTCTGTCTGTGTGAACTCATCACGATTTACCTCCATTGATATTAATTTCTCTACTTTTTCAGCGGTAAAATACATCATCTGCTCTGCTGTTGTTCCCTGCGTTTCTGTATCCGCTGTCTGCCATACCCTTGTAGTTTCTTCGGGTTCATCGGCATATATCTCAACGGGAACTCCGTCCTCGTCAAGCAAAATTTCTTCTTCGTAAACAAAGTTATCCACGCCTGATACCTGCCTTTCTTAAAAATCTTTTGAAAGCAGATCTGCTCTCTTTTTCCTCGATTTCCGCCGCAAGTTCCTCAGCAATGTATGCGTTTCTGAAATCCATAAACGGCGGCTCATAAGAATACACTCGTTTCTGAGGTGTGAAATGATGATAGAAAAGTTCTACAGCGAACTGTTCAAACACCATATCGTTATATCTGAAAAAGCCTGCCATCATAAGCGGAGCAGCAATAAGGATTACTGCCCAAGATACCGCTTCCTGCGGCAGAAACTTATTACCGAAGATATACAGAGGAACACATATCAGGAGTGCAGCACCTGCACAAATACTCTGGCGAAGTGTTAAACCGAAAAACAGCTTTTCTCGGTAATTCTTAATCTCTTTCGGAATGCGGATTTCAATCATAACTGCCATCCCCCCAATACAGTGAATTGAGCTTTTCATCAAGCTTTACGAGTGAACGGACGAAATACACACATCCGCCAGCTCCTCCAGCGAGAAAAGCGATTATAATGGCATTTGTCATCATCGGACTTACCTCCTATATCAAAGTCATGATTTCTTCTTTTTGCGTATTACACATACTGCCGTGCAGATACCACCTGTAAGCACAGCAGCTCCAGCCGCAACGATAGCAACAATACATCTCTTATTCATTCAAAAAACTCCTTTCAACTTGTCCATTCAACAATCTTGCAGATAACATATATAAGGGATAATGTTCCTGCAATAATCATCGTAATGGAGTAAATATCCTCATAGTGAATTTTCATAAAGTCATTTTGCCTTTCGTATTTCGTAGCATTCTGCGTAAGCTATGTATCTGACGGTTATTCTTGGTTCAAAACGCATTATATCCTTTATCTGCTCAAAATTGAAAACATAATCGGCTTTGCCTTTGCGTATTTCAGAAAGTACAGAATTTATAAGCTGAACATAATATGCGTCAAGTGTTGTAACACCATCATCGAAACATTTGCAGTCACTTGTGACATGTCTTTTCAGCTTGCTGTCCTTGCTCTGCGGAACAATATCACGCAGGCTCTCAACAATATAAGCCATAAAAGCGCTCATATTGCTCGGATAAAATTCCCTACACGCTTCCTTGCGACCACAACAACTGCGGCAGCACTGCGAACAATTATGAGATACTCCTACCTTTTTCAATTCACTATGTAAATTCATTTTTTAACCTCCACTATATAAATTTAAGCACCTACAGCTTGCCTTGCCCATTGTCCGCTTTTCGCAACACCCAATGCCAAAGCCAGCGCTGTTATTGTAATCCCCATTGTATCTGTTCCTCCCAACAATGCTGCCACCTGTGAAAATGCATAAAACATAACAATTACCACTAGTCCTTGCAAGCAAACAGCCGCATAGCTCTTGATGAAAGCCTTTGCACTATCGTGCCAGCCTTCACCTGCGAAAGTCGCAAGCGGAATTGGTGAAATAACAGTATATACGATAATTTCAAAAAGTCTGCCGATAAGGATAAGATTGATTACCCAACAAGCTCCCATTAAAATAAGGAATGTCGGCATTGTTTCAATATATTTCAGCAGATAATTTAGGTTTAAAAATCCTGCATCCAAAGGCTGTGATATTAATGCGTCTGTACCAAAGGACGAAAGAAAGCCATAGTTTGAATCGCCAAGACTTGCAGCTACGGAATTAAAGCCATTAAACAGAATCCCCATAAGTCCTCTCGCGTTCTGAACGATTACCTTTGCAAGAATAAACTTAAAAAACAGCTTGAAAACCTGTTCGTAGCTTTGTATTTTTAATAACATTGCGTCGTTGCATAGCTGTATCGCAAAGAACATTGATACCAGCACAAGAGCAACACCCTCTACTGCTGTCATTGCTGTGTCAATTATCGTAATACTGCTGTCAAAAGGAGAAACTGTAAGCGTTTGTATTGCATTATCAAATGTATAGTTAATCATATCGAGCCAAGTTCTGACCCAACCTTCAACGGTTTCCCATTCAATCATTCAATCAGTCAGCTCCTTTCGCTGATATTAAAGGAACTCCCCCTGCATAAGCAGGGGATTTTCCCGAAAGGCTTATACCGTAAACATATCGTAAGCCTTTGCAACAGCAAATACGATGAATCCTGAAGCAAGGCACATAAGACCTCTTGTCTTACCGTCAGCAGAATCATCCTTGAAGCCCATTGCAAACTGAACAGCACCGATGAAGCCGATAACAAGACCGATTCTTGCTACCCAGTCAACGATAAACTCAACTACTGTGTTAAATGTTTCAACACCCTCGGAAGAGGCTCCGTCAGCCGCAAAACAGGTAATGCCCATACAGGACATCGCCATTGTTGCAGCCATAATACCTGTTGTAATTCTGCTGATTGAGCGCATTCTCTTTGCTTCACGCTGTTCGTCGGTAAGCTGATTATTAGGCGTGAAATCTTCCTTGAGATTGGTTTTCATCTTAATCTGCGTTCTCTTGATAGAAGCCTTGAAATCTGCGAACTTGTCCTTGATAAATGTAATAATTCTTCTCATATGTAAACTCCTCCATAAAATTAAATAACATCGAAATTGTCGAGATAGCTCTCGTCTGTTACCTCTGTAAAAGGCGGTTTCAAATTCGGCTCTGCCGTTACTACCATTTCGGTATTATCAAGATTTGCAGGTACAAAGCCGTGCTTCGGGCCTTTTGGGAACTCCTTTGCACCGATGAACGTATGCACCTGATTGCCGATTATATCTTCAATGGTGACAGACTGCTCAAATTCTTGGTCGAGAGCTTCTTCACTTGAAGTTCTACGGTCTGTTATTTCCGTTTTGGTAACGACATTGCCGCTTGTGCTTTCTGAATCATCAACAGGTTCGGAATGTAAATCTTCGTTTTCCTGCTCATCGTAATAACCGTACTGCACCGTCTTTATGTCACTTATCAGGTAGGCATTATTCCTGTCCCAATCCTCCAACAGCTTGTAATTCGGGTGTTTTTCAATCACGAATTTAATGCAGAAAAACGGATATATACCACGAACGAACAGAATACACTCGTTATCCTTCATAACCTTCAGCTCGTCCACTGTCATAAGCTCACGTCCCAAGATACCGTCATTTTCAGAGGTAGAACCGTTTCTGCCTCTTGTACGATTATGGGAACGGGTATCAATAGTTTCCTTGCCCAGCGTTTTGGAAACGTGTTCAAGAGTAGTCGGCTCCTGACCGCCCAAGAATAACAGGCTGTCGCAGTTACCGAGTACATTTTCCCAGCTATCCTTATACATCTTTTTAAGCTGCGAAAGGTTCTGTATAATGACGTTTGCTGAAATTTCCATAGAACGCATTGTTGCCAGAAGTTCCTAAAATCGAGGGATAGTACCGACGTTTGCGAACTCGTCCAGCAGACAGCGGACGTGAAAAGGAAGTCTGCCGCCGTGCTTAAAATTTGCTCTGTCATACAGAACATCGAAAAGCTGTGTGTACATCATAGCCGCCAAAAAATTGAAAGTATCGTCTGAGGACGGAATAATGATATACATAACGGCCTTTTCATCACCTATCATTTCAAGGTGAATATTGTCACAGCAGGCCAAGTCCATAACTTCGGGAATGTTGAACGCCTGCAATCTTACCGCAGTAGAAATAAGGATAGATTTTGCTGTATCGCCTGCCGCTTTTTTGAAATCCTTGTAGTATTTCAGACACATATATCTGCTTGCAGGCTTTGCTGATTTTGCAAGGTCAATGAGGTTCAGATTCTTGAACTGCTCATTGTGTTCGGCTTCTTCTGTCTGATATTTTTCGGGAAATTCAAGTGCGTCGAAGATAAGGTCAAGATCGGATTGATAATCGTCGCTACCCTCTTTCACCTCCGCTTTTTTCAGAAGCTTCATAACCTCAGAAAAATTCTGCATTGATTTATCCTCGCACTCAACAAGATAGAAACAGAGTGCCGCTAAAAGTGCCTTTGTGGAGTCGTCCCAGAACTGGTCGCCTCCACCTCCGCCCTCCTTTGAGGTGTTCTTCATCAAGACATTTACCATCTTGATTACAGCGGTTGCACTGTAATTTCCGTCAACGTCATAAATGTAGTTGAACGGGTTGTAATTGTGAGAGTGAGCCATATCAATAAGGTTGAACACCTTTATTTTATAGCCGTAGCTCTTCAACATTTTTCCCGTAGAGCGAAGAAGCTCTCCTTTAGGGTCGGTGCAGACATAGCTTGTGTTTGCCTGCATAAGATTCGGCTTTACATAGAAACGGGATTTACCCGAACCTGAACCGCCGATTACCATAACATTGAGGTTTTTCCTCGTCTGCCTTGTGTTAAGGGACATTTTCACATCATTTGTAAGAATGATGTTATTGTCCATAACAAACTCGCCTTTTTTCGGTTTAGGCTGGTCACGGGGCTTCTTCTCGCCCTTTTTCTTTTTAGGCGGCTTATCCAAAAGCGAAGCAATTTCTTTCTTGTTCGCCCACCTTGAAGAACCGTGTTCCTCGCCCTTTCGGTGAAATTTCTTCTTGCCTGTGATTTTCATCAGCACATAAAGTCCGATACCGAAAGCGGTAAAAACGGGAAACATAACGGCATTGCCGCCAGCCTTGACCTGTTCAAAGACAAGCTCAGTGTCCATAAGGGTTGTTTCCAAGCTGTTTGCAAGGTTATCAAAATCAACCTTGCCTTCTTCATTTGTTGAAAGGTCAAAACACGCTCCCAACGAAGCCGCAAAATAAATCACAAACACGGCAAGCACCGCATAAATGCTGATTGTAACGAAATCAGGCTTTTTTGCTACTCGGCTCATTTGCGTGACCCCCTATCCAGCTTTTTATGCTTGATAGCGTCGGCTGTCAACGCCGCCTTTGCTTTAGCCTTTTTCAGCAGATTGTTTACAACTGTCTGCTTCTGTGCCTTGTCGATGATTTTATCTGCCTTTACCGATGTCATTCCAAAGCTGTCCATAAGCTGTTTCTTTGCGGTTTCCTTGTCAGACAAATCAAGTCTGACTACCGTAGAACCGCCACGCACCGTAAATGCGGACTGCGTTTCACGCTCAATAAGGAACTCCTTGAACTGAACCTGCTTCGGCTCATCGACAAAACCAAGCCTTTCGGCTTTTGTCATAATCGCCTTGACCGTTTCCGTATCCTCAATCTTTAAATGCTGACGGATACTTTTTTCAATCTCGGCTCTGTCCCGTGTGTTTGCAGAAAGCACAACGAAATGCCCTCGCTCATCGGTAATGGTGAGTTTCGGAGTATCTTCCTCCTGAAACTGCATTTTCGCAAATGAGAACTTATCCGTCAGAACATTCTCGTTTTCAAACTTGATGTCCTTTTCGTAATAAGCCATCTGCTCAAGCTGCCTTGAACCGCTGAGATAATATCCGAGCTGTTGGTCGGACATTTTTGCGGCAAGTGCGTTTGCTGCTTCCACAGCCTTTACTTTTGAAAATCCCATTCGCTCCTGCAATACTCTTTCAAGTTTTGCTTTGGTACAGAAATTCATTTTAAGCGATTTTCCCTGAGTGGTATCATCGACCGTAATTTTCAGCTTCCCTTTTTCATCTTTCTGCACATCAATAGCGGTTTGGGAAAGCTCGCTGTGAAGCTTTTTGAAATTCTCCACAGCCGCCTCCATCTGCTTTTCGTAAGCAGCGCCGAAAATACACTTGACGCCATTCTGCGTTTCCATAAAATTCACAGGTATATCGTGATCTGAACAATACATCTGGAAACCTTCAACCTGTTCCTTTTCAATGGTAATCATTCGCTCGGTCTGTTCGGGCTGCTTTAGCTTCTCTCGGACAATATCCTTAACAATGGCATTTACCGCTTCCTTATCCTTTTCATTGAAGAAAAGGGAAAGGGTATTTTCTTTGCCGTGTTCCTGTATCGCCGCAACAGGAATGTCCATTTCTTTCGCCCGTTTGAGAAATTCTCCGTAATCCTCCTTTGCAAAGGACGGGAGCATTGTGACTTCGCCACCCTCTTTCAGCTTCTGGTATGTCACCTCGCCGCCGGACAATACCGTCTGCTGATTTTCGGACTGCTTCAGCCGTGCGGCTTCTCGTTCCTTTTCGATTGCAACCTTGAGCATATCCAAAAGGATTTCGGTTGCCTTTGAAACGATTTGCGTTGCAACGCTTACGCCTGCACTTGCTACATCATCTCCGTGCATATTCTCTGCCTCCTTTCCGTTCAGAGTTGAAAGGATTATTTTTGCCTTTCACCCATAAGGAAAAAAAACAGCGTTTTTTTAGGACTTTCTGAGAATGGTTTCTCAAAATCGTTCAAACCAATAAATCAGTCCATGTTTTTATCGTAGTTTTTTGTAAAATATCACTATACTCACTCAATTTTCTTAATGCACGCTCACAGCTTTCCTGAACCGATGCAGGTGCAACTCCTTCCGACAAACCAATAGCTGTGTAGGTCATTTTCAAACAGAATTTCATGTAAATTCTCTTCCGCTGACGATATGTAAGCTTACTTAGCACATCCAATATCTCATTAATCTGCTCAGCGTCATATTCAGAAAAATATTTTTCTTCAACTGAAACAGTAACAGCTCCCATTTTTGAAGCTTTTACCTCATCTTCAGGCAGACTTACTACGTGGTTGCGTTCATTACGCTGAAACGAATCCATTTCACGTTCCGAATCAAGCATGCATTGTAGGGTTCTGTCATCTACGGTTTCAAATTCCTGCATAGAGCAGTTAGTGTCATAAGCACTTGACAGCTTAACAATATTTGTATTTTCACCTATCTTTACAAAATCAATTACACGTTTCTTTTTAATCATTGTGATTACCTCCGAAAATTTGATAAAGTTCTAAATTGAATCAAATTTTCGGTTAAGGATAACGTGCTATGTAGGGCTGCCATTTAAAAATCAGCATAAAAAGTGACCTTTCCACTTTTAAAGCAGAAAGGTCATATCTGTATAAACAAAAAAAGGATAGAAACCTGACTATAGCTTTAAAAGCTACCTGTCAAGTTTCTATCCTTTAATCTCTATTTACTCAGAGAGGATGATGCCTGTACTAAGTATCTTGATTTTATTGTATTTATTTTATATCCTGCTGACATATCGCTATGCCAACAATAAAACCGCATTTTTGGCATTTTATTGTTATGTTGCTTTTACTTTCCTCATCTGAAATCACTTTGTATTTATGTCTGCAACTTATGTCCTCATCAATAACCAAATCGCAAATACGCCCCCTGCAAACAGGACATCGTATTTTCTTCGTTTTACAAACATTTAAACAAGTGTTTACAGCTACCAAATTTTCACCCCCGCTGTTGACTCGTCAGTCAACCCTACTGCAAAATATATAACGGGATTACCCGTTATATATCATTTTATAAAATTCTTTATGAAATCTTCCCAATTTGGTGAAGCTCCTTGCTTATCTCTTGCTGAACGTATTTCCTCACGAATATCATCATTTTGCATTATATATTCAGCTATATCATAGCTGACAATTCCATTTGCTTTAGCATGAAGGTCTAAAAAATGTTCAATCTCTGATTTGCTCATTTTCAGAACAACAAAAATTCTGGCGATAATCCTTTGATTAGGATTTGTCTTTCTGCCACTTTCGATATAACTGAGGTAATATGGAGTGATTTCAATTTCTTCTGCAAGCTGCTTAAGGGAATAATTTCTTTCGGTTCGCAGTTTACGAACATACTCACCGAAATTTTTATTTGCCATAGGATTTCCTACCTTCGTCTTTTATTAAGCAACTCTGCTGACATTAATATGCCCGTTACTATAAGCGCTAACAATGCAGAACACGCTACGCTAATAAAGCCAATAAGATACGCCACAACTGAGATACAAATTTCAATAATGAGCATTACTCGTGCCTTTTTACGAAAAACAGCAATCTCATCATCTTCAATCGGCTTATTTTCAGTATCAATAGGAGCATATTTCCATATAACAATTGAGGATATAACCGCTAATACGATGAGAGGTATCAGAATAACATTATATACAGCTACAATTTTAAGAATCATAAGTACACATACAAATGTAAGCATGGACATTATAAAGCATTGCATTCTTGTATTTGCATGAAAACCGCCTGCCATAGTTCTGATACCTGATAACAAAGCAGTGAAAATAAGGCTCTCCCAAAAGCTTCCCATCAGTATGCCGATGGCTATAGTTGCAAGAAAAAAGAATGCTTTTAGATAAAACAGTTCCAGACCATAACGTACAATTTCAGCCTGTTCCTCATCCATATTTTCCTCATTACGATAAAGAAAATTCATTGTAGCGTCAAGAAGTTTATCCATCAAATGCTCCTTTCTCTTAGTTTTTGTAAATATACATCAATAATTTCAACAAGTCCATTCATGTTATTTTTCTCTGCAATACATTTAGCCATGTTAAAATCCTGATATGCACCTATGAAATTACCATTGTTGTACTTTGTAACAGCATTATCATAATACATCTCTGCTTGCTCTCTAAATTCATTATACGGCATAAAATCACTCCCGCCCTTTTTGATATAAATACGCTCTTAAGATACGAACATATCTGATTATTGTAAATCTTCTAAAACGAATAAACATCAGAACCGACAAAAACATTGAAGTCGGAACTAACCATATATATCTTATGCTGTCACTTAAGAATACCGCTATAATTATTAGCACACTCAAAACAGAAAAGAATACTGAAAGACTTCGGCTCATCGCAGCAATTGATTGGTCTTTATCAATCAAAGAAACATCACAATGCTCAAAGCAATAACTTTTACAGTAATTGTATATGTACGAAATATCTGCATTATTGTTTTCGTAACCTCGCTCCTCTTTTAGTTTCTTTTTAAGAAGCTTCATCTCAGCCTCTGACATAAGATATGGGTCATTTTCCTTAGAACGCATAGCAATATGCAGAAGTTTATTTTTTCTGAAGAAAATTGATTTACTTATAAATGAGCCTACTTCTTGAAATACTAATCCAAGAAAGTAACTTATCACAATAAAAAGGAATGTACCATTTACATCAAGAGCTTGAAATTGAAGGTTTACAATATCAAATACACTATTAATAAACCATAATGTTACAGATATAATTGTTCCTGTGTAAAGTACGCCCATTAAATCATATATGCCCAGTCTACTCAGGATATTATCAAGCATTGCATTCACTTCTTTCTCCGACAACTGATAATATAAATCGATCAAGTCTGTCAAAATCATTCAGCAATGGATTAACACAATCTACATATACATTCTCATATCCGTCTGCTATTACTCCTGTTTGTGAGCCATAAGTCTTATTGTCCAGAAAAAGAATGTAGATTTTTTTATTTCTTGCAATAGCATGTCCAATGAGTATCATAAAGTCATGTATGTTCTCACAAGGAATAATAATAATTGTACAAGTGGCTTCGTCAATTCTTTTACAGCTTTCAGGCACTGAGTTAATTTTCACCTTAGCCAAACTATATATATCAACTTTAGTATTATATCTATTCGTAATTCTATTGATTACCTCATGTAGCTTAAAAATATTACTTCCTAATGGCTTATCTTCATCACAAGTAAGTTTAGCAATGGGAGCTACAATATACACATCACAGGAATTCATGTAAACCTCCGAAAATAGTAGTGTAATTGTATTATATATGTATGTGACTGGCAAGTCAACGCTTTTGCCCTGAATGCCAAAATACCGCCTTGAATGCCAAAAAAGTCATAATAACAACAATTCCCCTTATAGAAACAATTTGTTCTATAAGGGGATTAAACTACGTTAGATCAATATTTTTACGCTTAAGGTAATCTACAAATAAATTTTGTTTAGATACATCCGAAATAACTTTCTCCATTCTATAACTTTGAGTCGCATATCTTTCAAAAAGATTTCTAAGTTCTTGTATCTCATCTGGATTAAACAAAACCTTTGCTGTCAACGCACCATTTTTGTCAACAGTCTCTCCATGCAATATATGTAACTCACCATTAGTAAGTTTAATTGCAAAGAAACCTTTAATGTCCGTTAAATCAGTATTATCATTTTCACGGAGGAAATAGTGCTCTGAAGTTTTTTTCCTTACAGAATTGCTATAATACATTTCCAGCAGACTTATAAATCCCCAAAAAGAATTATTGGCATTTTGCTGTGGAGCTGTAAATACACTATCTGAAATAATATTATATACTGTATCAGGGACTATACAAAGTCTACGAGTTTTTATACCTTTGTCGCAAATGCTTTTAAGTTTTTCTGTCCATAATCTCTCATATCCTTCATCTGCAATCCATTCATCTTCAGCGAAACTTGTCATAGCCCAAATTTCTCCAGTAAACTTCTTCTTATGTTCATCTCTATCACGAATAATCATGTCAGCCAAGTACAATAATTCCTCATAATATTCACTAGGACGAAGTTCCCCAGAATTATTATTGCTTAAAGCAGCGTTTATAGTTTTAGTTACCTCTTCCATTCTCCTATAAACAAACCTTTTTATACGGTCATTTTGTGATAAAAAAACTTTTTCAAGTATTGGACTTATATGATTCAGCTGTTCAGACAAGTGCATTACCGCTGTTTTGGTTTCATCATTGCATCTATCATTACTATTTTGTCCCACAGTAACTGAAATTTGGAGCAAAACAATTGGGATAGAAATACCACCACCAATGATAGCAAGTTTTATATCAGAATCCAATGCTCTGCCTTGAGGCACAGCACAAGTGATTACGATTGATATAATGGGAATTGCAATTTCTAAACATAATACAAGGATATCTATAAAAGTCCACTTATTCTTCATTTGCATTCACATCCTTATATATGCTTACTGGTGTTCAACGTCCAAATGTATCTTCAAATTCATATTTTGAAAGAGGATCAGAACAAAGATAACCACCATCAGCAACAATAGTAGTTCCATTTACAAAGCTAGACTCTTTTGATAGCAAGAAGCATGTAACATTTGCTATTTCCTCATCAGTTCCTAAACGACCTAATGGTGTCATACTTCTAGATTTATTAAAAATCTCATCCGTATCCATTTCGCCACCAATCCAGCCAGCAGGAAGTGCATTAATACGTATTCCGCGTTTACCCAAATTATTAGCTAAGGTCTTAACCAAATTATGAATCGCCGCCTTAGTTGCCGCATATGCCGAAGCTCCATATGAACCTCTAAAACCTTCTGTACTTGTCAAAATTACAATCGAACTACCTGCATTCATTTTGTTCTTCAATTCATGAATAAGATAATTAGGCGCTGTAAGATTAATTGCAATACTCTTATCCCATATCTCATGATTAAAATCATCTGGATTTTCCATATCAAAATAGAATTGAGCAAATACAAAAGCATCAATAGGATCAACAATATCATCAACAAACGATTTCAAATCATTTCTAGAGGAAAGATCAAGTGATTTGAGTGTTAATTTTTCTGAAGAAAACTCTTTAGATAATTTCGTCGCATTTTCCTCAAACTCAGTATCATACGTTCCGATAACCTTGAAACCATTTTTTATTAATTTTCTTGTTATCGCTTCTGCATACCCCGGTTTTGCTGCTCCGATTACTACTGCATTCATTCTAAATACCTCCTAAAATTATAAATTTATGGGTGCATAAAAGCATATGGCTCATCTGAATAACCTATGCTTTCTGCAAGTCTCTTAATAGCTCTACATGTATTTGGTTTCTGACCAAACAAATTTCCTGTTTCGTTTTGCACTTCACCTAAACAATATCCTCCGCAGTGATTACGCACAGAGCATTTTTTGCAATGCTCCATATTATTCACACTTCGAGTTTGCAATAATTCAATTTTATTATTATCTATATCAAACGATTTTGTATCTGAATTCCATTTTCCATAGACAAAACATTCCATGTGCTCTGCCTTTTCACCTATCGTCACTAAATCACAAGCGGATATATACCCATCAGTAGTAAAGTGTGGAACTGGTGTGCATGCACGACAGTGTTGACTACATACGCCATCAAAATTACATGTTAAAAAACTGCCGTAAAACATGTCATTCTCTTTTGCATAATGATAAGCGTCTATATAGGTATCGACATACTTATCCATATCAAAATGATAATCCTTGATTTTTTCAACATCCATACACACAGGAACTTTATCTACAGCTGGAAATAAAGGATCAGACCATATATGATGTATTCCAAGACTTTTAAAATATTCTATCATTGGTATTTGTCTATCAACATTTAAATCAGTTATTGTTACCCTAGCACCAACCATAATATTTTTATCATTTGAATGGGATATTAACCATTTCACATTGTCCTCAATAATAAGTGAAGAAGGCTTACCATTAGCACATGGACGATTAGCATTCTGAACTTCAGGCTCACCGTCAAACGATACCCACACAATGTTAATGTTATTTAGAATCCAATTACGAACTGTATTATTAAAACATCCATTTGTTTGTAATTCAGTTGAAAGCGTATTTCCTGCTTTTTCATAAGCGTAATCAACTATAGACTTCATTAGTTCAAATTCTTGTGTTGGCTCGCCAGGTCCATAAAATCTTATATGTCTACTAGAGTTATTAGCAAAAAAATAGTCTACTCCAGCTTTTGCAATCTCTAAAGGAAGCGATTGTTGCTTATAGCTCATTCTTTCTTTACTATTATAACAATATACACATCGAAGATTGCACTTTGTAGTCAAAAAGAAAGAAGCCATTTGCTTATTTATATGTGGCATTAAAATCTCCCTCCTAGCAGAATGTTTGTACGTTTATATTACAATAAACGTCAGGATATTTCAAGACTAATGCCCTGAATGCCGAAATAGTGCCTTGAATGCCGAAAATAAAAAAAGCCCATAGCTTTTTTAAGCTATGGGCAATAATATCAATCACGATTAAGTATGATTCCAAATACGGGTTTTCCGGGATAAAAAATAAACAAAGGCGAACTTTTTAAGTGGTTCGCCTTTGTCCAGTGTGGCTCTCCGTTTCCGTTTTTGCGGTTTCGGCAGAAGTCTGCACAGCTTCGGTCATAGTGCTTGAAACCGTCACTGTCTGCGGCGGTTCTGTTTCCGTTTCGGTATAAGCAGGCTCACCGTTTGCCGATCTAACTCCCACAAAAATGCACACTGCAAGAGCCAAGACTGCGGTTGTGGAAAGGATCGGTACAAGCACCGTATTTCTGTGGATATTCAGCACAGCACCTTTGAGTTCAGCCGCATTTTTATAACGCTTATCGGGATCAAGCTCGGTACAGCGTGCAATTATCCTTTTGTACCGCGACTTTTCGGAAAGCTCACCGAAAAGTGCTTTCATCGTCTGCCCTGCGGCATAAATATCCGCCCTGAAATCGGTCTGAGCAAAGCCGTACTGCTCGGGCGGAGCATAGCCCCTTGTACCAAGATAACAGGTGTCATTATCGCTGTCGTCCTTGAAGATACGCGCGGCTTCAAAATCGATGAGCTTTATATTTCCGTCACCGCAAAGCAGGATATTTGACGGCTTTACATCACGGTGGACTATACCGAGTTTATGTATAGCTTCAAGCGCAGAACATAGCTGTACCATTATGTTTTCGGCTTCTTTTGCGGAAAGCTCGGAACAAACGATGAGTTTTCCATCGATATATTCCTCGCAGACGACAGTTTTCCCGTCCGATATCTCAACGGAATATATCTTCGGCAGATATGGGGACTTGTGGAATTTCAGCGCATCATAGACCGTGTTTTCGGAATAGACCGTGCGGCGTATGAACGTTTCTTCGCCGCGTACAAGCTCTATAATTCCGCGCGCCGATGAATGGATAATCTCCGTCTGCATTTTCACACCTCCCGTTTTTTCATTTTTATTATTATATCAAAAAAACTTCCTGTTTGCAAGTAAAAAAGTTCCCCCGATATCATACTGAGGGAACTCTTGTATTTTTTGATCAGTTTGGCGCTTTTACAGTAAATGTTACGGAAATGGTCTTAACGCTCTTCTTGTCGCCGAGCGGCATTATCTGTGCCGAGCAGTCGGTAAGGTCGCCGTCAGCGGTTCTTGCTTCTTCGGGGAGCGAATTTACCCAGCCGTTGTAGAGATTTACTCTTGAGCAAAGCTTGTCATCAGAGCAGGTGTAGCCATTGCCCTGCATTTCGTAAGCTTCGCCGTTGATGAGAATTTCGTCAATTGTATAGGTATAATCGGGGAAGAACTTCTCGCCGTTGGAAATTCCGAGTGCCGAGAACGCCACGCCCTTTGCCGCACCGCATTCGGAAAAATCAAGACTTACGGTATATGTACCCTCGCCCGTGATCTGAACATTTTTAGCCTTTGCGCCCGTTGTGCAGTTTGTCGGGTCGTATATGTCGCCGATACTGTAGGCAACGCCATAATCGCTCGAAGCATACATTATCCATGCTATCGACATATCATCGGAGGCAGGAAGTGCGATGCTTTCGCTCTGTGCATCGACAGACTTCTGCTTTGTTTCTTCGATCCTTGTCTTAGCCTCGTCCTTTATCGTCTGAATGTCCTTATCCTTTTCGTTATCATAGCGGCGGTCAAGGAAGAGCCGGACGAGTGCTTCATCGGAGAACTTGTTTGCCAATCTCTTGTAAAAGTTGCTGCAATCCCAGAGTACGGGGCAGAAATCATAAAGGTCGCAGTTGTCCAAAAGATTTGAGTAGAACTTGTCAGTTTCGGGCTTTATTTCGCCGTCCTTTTTCATTACGGCATATTCGCCGATAACAACGCCGTAACCCTCATCGGAGAACTTGCTGAGTTTTTCCATATTTCCGTTCTGCTCGTCATAATCGGACGGAGAACCCCACTGATTTACGCCGTCCGTGCCGCAGTAATCCCACGGTGTATAATAGTGTACCGAAAGCAGGAGCTTACTGTTCGCGGTATCTTCGGGCATCTTGAAACGCTCGTCACAGGTGAGCGCGATATCCGTGTTATAGCCTGCGATAAGGAGAAAACGGTCTTCGTTATTGCCGCCGAGCGAACGGATAAGCTTAACGAATTCACTGTTTATCATGTTTGTTGTTTCATAACATTCGTCCTTGGTGAGAACGCCCTGCGAACCCGTGATATCCTTGTCGTTGAGGCGGTCGCCGAGTTCCTCGTTTGCGGATTCAAAGATGAGCTTGTAGGAATAATTTCTGAAACGCTCGCCGATCTGCGTCCACATCGACTTGTACATTTCGAGAGCCTTTTCTCTTACAGCCGTGTCCTCCGCACCGAACATTCCCCACCAGCCTCCGTCCCAGTGGTCGTTGATGATAACATACATATCAGCGTCAAGCGCATAGTTCACAACTGTTTCAACACGGGAAAGAAGTCTTTCGTCAATGATGTAATCGCCCGATTCAAAGTTCATTCCGTTTGTCCAAGCCACAGGTATTCTGATAGTGTCAAAGCCTGCATCTTTCATGCTCTGCATCATTTCGGCAGTCGTGTAGGGCTGTCCCCATAGCGTTTCAAAGCCGTCGGGGTTTGTGCCGCCGACATATCCCGAGTGATTGTAGGTTTCAAGCGTGTTGCCGAGGTTTATACCGTTGCCCATCGCTCTTACAAATTCGAGCGAGGTCATTGCCTTTAAGCTGTCCTCCTCTTCCGCATCGGTCGAAGCCTCCGCTGCGGTGCTTGCTGTCGCTGCTTCGCTCTGCGCATCGTCTGTTTTTTCATCGCCGTTTCCGCCCGCACCGTTTCCGCAGCCTGCAAGCATTGAAACGGAAAGAAGCAGAGCCATGAACGATGATAACGTTTTCATTTTCATGTATATCCCTCCACATTTTTATCGTTTTTACCGTGACCCGTGACCGTAAAAAAATATATTATAATTATACTCTCCCGCAAGGCATATTTCAAGTATTTTCTATAAATTTCGGGTGAAATTTTGCGTTTTTTTGTGCAAATATATTTTAATAAAAATACAGCGTTCCCGGCTTGAAAACGGGAACGCCCAGCCTGTCGAAAAAGTATGTTACATTTATGCAGATTGACGAAAAAGTATTTCATGACTTAATCTCTAAAAGAAGAACTGCCATTCATATCTCGTCGGCGCTAAACGCTCGTCGCTTTGCTCCTCACGTTTGTTTGCCGAGGATAGTTGTTCCGAACATAAAGAATAAGCGCAATTCACATTTTATAGATTTACAGACCGATTTATCACGTTCTGTTTAACTTTTTGAATGTGAATTGCGCTTTTTAACTTATAGATATTTTGCTATTGCGGCAATGCTCGGTGCTGTTAGCTTAGGGTATTTCGCTTCTGCGGAAGCGACCAAGGGCTTTGCCCTCTGGACACCCACCACCCTTTGAAAAGCGTGGACGTAAACTTTAATTTTGTGCAACTTTTTTCAATAACATACTTTTTCACAGACTGAGCGTTCCCGGCTTGAAAACGGGAACGCCGGATCTCATTATTTTCTGTCGGAAATTTCAAGCAAAGCCTGACAATTCGGGCAGCGTGCGACCGTGCCCGACATATACGAAGCTCCGCAGTAAGGGCAGGTTTCCGCGTGGGAGCTTGTCGGGTTTGCCGCAGGTGTTTCCGCAGGACATTCCACTGCATTTCTGTATTTTCTGTTCGGGTCGTAGAAAACTATGAAAAATGCGTGTACAGCGATAAATCCGACAAATACCAGCAGTGTAATAAGCATTGCAGGGTCAACGCTTTTTTTCATTGTTTCGGGGGTAAGCTCATCAAACGAAAGGCTTATCGCTTCGGAAACCGACTTTGAATCGTCCGTGAGATAGCGCTGAAGCCTTGTATTGAACCCCGCAGCTTTACCCTCGGTCAGAATGTCCGAGGTATCATCTCCCTGCATACCCTCCCAGTACCAGTCGTTAAAGGACGGGTCGGGGTTCTCTGGTTCGGAATATACTATCAGCCAATGCTTTTCATCGGGAAAAGCATTGACGTAAAGATCGTATGCATAGTATTCCAGAGCGTCATATTTGCCCTGCCAATCCTCATTATACACCGTAAAGACAGCAGGCGAAATGCCCGTTTTATCATAAAAAGCTTCAAGCGAGCTTTTCAGCCTTTGTGTATCGCCGAGTACGTTTATTTCGTCTTTTACAACGATTTCGGTATTATAATCGGCCGAAAGCTTCTTCGGCGGAAGCATTGAACTTTTAACAATTGTATAAAAGCTGAATATGAACGGGATATAAAATATAAGTATGAGCAGACGCAAAGGACTGCGCCTTTTTGTGATGTCATAATCTGCATAAACATATCGGGGAGTACCTCGGTGCATATATACATATCTTATCGCTCCGGGAAAATACGATGTGTTGATATGTCTGCGTGAAGATGACGACCCCGAATGTGAACGGCGCGAGCTGTGTGAACGGCTGCGGTGCGAGCCCCCTCTGTGAGAGCCTCCTCCCGATGAATGCGGCATAGCTTTACTTCCTTTCTTTACATTATAATAGAATTGTAACATTTGTTTAACAGGAAATCAAGCTTTTTATATACAAAAATTTTGTGCGAAAACAGCTTTTTGCCAAAATAATGACATTTTTCTGCATTTTCTTTTAATATGCGCCCCGAACCATTGACACGAACTGTAAAATAAAGTATCATATTAAAAGGTATGAATTTTATGTCGGAAGGTATTGCAAAAAAATGATAAAAAATTTCAAAGGCAGCATAATGCTTCTGATAACCTCGATTATATGGGGAACTGCTTTCGTAGCCCAGAGCGAAGGCATGAACTACGTTGAACCGTTCACATACAACGCGATGCGAACTCTTCTCGGCGGAGTTGTTCTTATCCCCGTAATGATCCTTTTTCGCTTTTCCGATAAGCGAAACGGAAAGGAAAAATCGAGCTGTTCGCTGAAAAATACGGTCATAGGCGGAATATGCTGCGGCATTGCTCTTTTCATCGCAAGCTCATTCCAGCAGGCAGGCATCGCGCAGACAACGGCAGGGAAAGCAGGCTTTGTAACGGCGCTTTACATTGTAATAGTTCCGATGATAGGGATATTCCTGCACAAAAAAATGCCGCTGCGAATGTGGCTTTTCATCGCAATAGCGCTGGCAGGCTTCTGGCTGCTTTGCATAAAACAGGATATCGGTATCTCATCGGGCGATCTGCTCGTTTTCTTCGGCGCGATATTCTTCGCTGTGCATATAACGGTCATCGACTATTTCAACCAAAAAAAAACGGACGGCGTTCTGATGTCCTGCATACAGTTTTTTACAGCAGGACTGCTTATGCTGATATGTATGTTCATTTTTGAAAAGCCGACGATACCAAACATCATGGGCGCAGGCGGAACTATCCTTTATGCAGGAATATTGTCCTGCGGAGTTGCCTATACTCTTCAGATATTGGGTCAGAAGCACACGAACCCTACCCTTGCAACGATGCTCATGAGCCTTGAATCGGTGTTTGCGGCACTTTCGGGCTGGCTTATCCTCGGTGAAAAGCTCAGTATAAAGGAATTTATCGGGTGTGTACTTATTTTTGCGGCGGTTATACTTGCACAGCTTGCAGGTACAGATAAACTTAAAAAAATTGAAATGAACGGAGAGGTAAAATGAAAAAATATCTGAGCAAGATCATTTTTGCGGTCGTTATGCTTGCATTTCTTATATGCTGTATGATCTCCGCGCCAATTTCCAATGCGGTCGGAACGCTCTGGTCGCTTCTTCCGCCGATAGTGGCTATCGGACTTGCGCTTATCACAAAGGAAGTCTATTCTTCACTGTTTATAGGAAGCCTTACGGGCGCTGTTATCTACGCCGCTTCTGCTTCACTGGGCGCAGAGGGCGTGTTCACCACAGTCGTTCGTGACGGACTTATCGCAAATCTCGCCGATTCGTATAACGTCGGAATACTTATATTCCTTGTTGTCCTCGGAACGATCGTTGCGCTTATGAACAAAGCAGGAGGAAGCAAGGCCTACGGCGAGTGGGCGGCAAAGCACATAAAATCAAGAGTCGGCGCGTGTATCTCGACCTTCGTGCTCGGCGTTCTTATCTTCGTGGACGATTATTTCAACTGCCTTACAGTAGGCTCGGTAATGCGTCCGGTAACGGACAAGCACAATGTTTCGCGCTCAAAGCTTGCATATCTTATCGATGCAACAGCCGCACCTATCTGCATCATCGCTCCCGTATCATCATGGGCGGCGGCAGTAAGCGGCACTGTTGAGGGCGTAAACGGCATACAGCTTTTCATCAACACCATTCCATATAATCTTTATGCGCTTCTCACAATAATTATGGTCATTTTCATTTCACTCACGGGTTTGGACTACGGGTCTATGAAGCTTCACGAGGACAATGCCGCAAAGGGTGACCTCTTCACCACGCGCAATACAGTTTATGAGCCAACCGAGGACAACACCTCTTCCAACGGCAAGGTCATCGACCTTATCATACCGGTTGTAATACTCATTATATGCTGTGTAACGGGAATGATATACAGCGGCGGATTTTTCAGCGGTGAAAGCTTCATAGATGCATTTGCGAACTGTGATGCTTCGTATGCGCTTTCACTCGGCTCTATCATTTCGCTTATTATCATAATAGCATATTTTCTTGCAAGACGCGTTCTCAGGTTCAGCGATTGTATGAGTGCGATACCGTCAGGCTTCAAGCAGATGGTCCCTGCGATACTCATTCTCACATTTGCCTGGACATTGAAAACAATGACCGGACTTCTCGAAGCGGGTACGTTCGTTTCGTCAATAGTTGAAAGTGCATCTGCGATAGAGATACTTCTCCCGTGCATACTTTTTGTCGTTGCACTTGGACTTGCATTCGCAACGGGAACATCTTGGGGAACATTCGGGATCCTTATCCCTATCGTAACTGGAATTTTCAGCACCGAGCTTGCAGGTGTTTCCGCAGCAGGCGAGATACCGAAAACCGTAATTATATGCATCTCAGCCTGCCTCGCGGGTGCAGTATGCGGCGACCATTGCTCACCGATATCCGATACAACTATCATGGCTTCAACGGGCGCACAGTGCGACCACGTCAACCACGTTTCAACACAGCTCCCATATGCACTCACGGTTGCGGCAGTATGTATGGTCGGCTATATCTTCGCAGGCTTTGTGCAGAATGTGTTCGCAGTCCTCGGACTTTCGATAGCACTTATGCTTGCAGTTCTGTTCTTTATCAGAATGTATGAGAAGAAAAAAGCGGTTAAAGAATAAGAACCCGTCTTCACAAGCATATGCGCACGTCTTTTC
>UMDR01033453.1_pt1 | contig 66589 bp, 57 predicted proteins | sample 1964541 | NCBI WGS metagenome assembly UMDR01 (sample SAMEA4835999, study PRJEB28245) | human gut metagenome | biome: gut microbiome; material: fecal sample | place: Denmark | collected 2008 | reverse complement strand
GCGAAAAAGCCTGGTTACGCCCCGCTTGTCATGTGGAGCTATCGGGAAATCTGTTGTTAGTTCAATTTTTGAGAAGTAAATTCATATTGTTTTGTGCGATATATGTTTCCAGAGTACTACGGTCTGTTAGTGCAGACACGACCCCCTGGCGTGATACACAAAATCCGGCAGCGCAGGTTGCGATCTGGATTGCTTTTTCTATGTCGTAGCCTTCCGCAAGATAAGAAACAAGTGCGCTGATGAAGGCATCAGCTCCACCAGTCGTGTCGACTGGATAAAATTCTGCTGCCGGGAATTTGCGTTCAATGTCGGATGTTTTGAGATAGCATCCCTTGTCTCCCAGAGTAATGATAACTGTAGACACACCTTTTTGAATAAAATAAGCAGCCTGCTCGCTGACAGAAGATTTTTGCGGGCAGAGACTGAAAGCCTCCTTTTGATTTGGGATAAAAATATCTGTTAGCAAAAACAATTCGTCTGGGACAGTTTTTAAAACAGACGGCTTTAAAACAACCTTTGCCCCGGCAGCCCGGGCAGCTTTTGCAGCTTCTATAATGGTGTCAGTTGGAATCTCTGTAGAAAGCAGGCAAAAAACAGCACTTTTGAAGAGATGCCGTTGTTTGCGTATATCTTCCGGACGGAGAAGACGATTTGCACCAGAAAGTATAGTAATAGTGCTTTCACCGTCGTTTCCGGTATAGATATATGCTTTCCCGGTAGGGGCATCCTGCTCACGTGATATGCCATGCGCATCTACATGCTCTTTTTCCAGGGCATTTAAAATGGCAGCAGAGTCGAGATCGTTGCCGAGCTTTCCGATTAATGATACTTCACAACCAAGTTTGGCCGCGCCCACAGATTGATTTGCGCCCTTTCCGCCCACTGATGTAATGGCAGTATAGATTTCCGTAGTTTTTCCGGCCTGCGGAAGCCGATCGACAAGAAATGTCATATCCATGTGAATACTTCCGACAACTACCAGTTTTTTTTCACGAAGTGAGGATGGGACGCTGATACTTTTTGTATCTGTAAAAGTGTACTCCGGAGAATAAACAAAAGTCACATCATCTGCGGCCGTTTTTTCACATACCCGGATTAACGACTGGCATACATAGTAACCGAAATCATGGTATGGAATACGGATACAGGAAATATGCGGATAGGCGTAATCTTCTTCAGAATCATCCCGCAGACTGACAATAGAGAGCGCGGCGGGAACATGATACAGCATATCCTCCATGTGCTTATAAACCATCAGAGCATCTGTATAATATGCACTTACAATGCCGGTAATGTTGTGAGCTGTGATAAATGCATATGGGTTTTCTGAAAGATCGTATAAAATCTGCTGTGGCTGAAAAGATATTTCGTGGTCGTACAGACATTTCTGAAAACCTTTCTGAAAGCTCTCGGAACGTGAATCATTCTTTCGAAGAACGCAGGCAATATTTGAATGCCTGTTCTGGATCAGCTTTTGTGTGAGTTCATATCCGGCTTTCCCGAAATCGATAGAAAATGAGGAAAATCCATCCGCCGCATTTATATAGTGGATGGGAATATTCTGTCGGGAAAACAAATGAGAATATTCTGCACTCTGGCTGCAGACGGGTTCCCATATTACTCCGTCTACTCTGGCACTGCACAGAGCGGTAATATTCTTTAGCTCCTGTTCCATGGAAGTATTACTGTGAAAAAGCAATACCTGATAGCCGTGCTCCTGGGCAGCTTTTATGATGCCGGTCATGAGCGAACTGACATTTGAAAAAGAGCTTAACAGCAGTCCGATTAAAAACTTTTTGGGCATGACATTATTTTTTACAGTACTGTATGGTTCGTAATGATGTTCTTTGACTACTTTTAAAACTCTGCTGCGGGTATCCGGGTGAATATTCTGATCCTTGCCATTCATAATTTTTGATACTGTTGAAGTCGAAACTCCGGCAAGAGCTGCAATTTCTTTGATCGTCATAAACAGACTCCTATGTTTTTTCTTTATTATGAATCAAAAGAACAGACTTGTCAATAACAAAGGAAAATACGAGGTGTACAAAATGCATAAAAAAACTGTTTCCGAAATAAATTTATCAAACATAATACAAAAACATATTGACAAAACAATGAAGATGGTATATTATAAAGCAACAGGAAACCGTTTTAGGAAAATAATTTCCCAATACAAAAAGAAAAGGAGAATGAACTATGACAAGAGGAAAGAAAAGAAGAATGGCAATGGTATTTGGCGTATCGATGGCAGCGATGGCAGGTATGTGTACAGTGGGTGTATCTGCGGAAGAAGAAAAACTGGTAATCGGCATGGCGATGAATGAAGAAATCGATTTTGTGAATGAATTGCAGAATGCGCTGAAAGAGCAGGCAGAGGAAGCCGGAGATGTGGAAATCATTTTTACGAATGCAAATGGAGATGCAGAAAAACAGTTATCTGATATCGATTCTTTGATTGCCCAGAATCCGGATGTAATCGTGATGAGGATCGTGGATTCTGATGCAGGTGTTTCTTGCGTAGAGGCTGTGAAGGATGCGGGAATTGCCTGCGTAATTCAGGATACGACAGTAAATACTGATATATATGACTGCAGAATTGCAGGAGATCAGTCTTTAGTAGGACAATTAATAGGAGGCTATATGCAGGAATGGCTGGATGAAGATGAAGACCGTATGATTAATATGGGTTATATAAACGGAGCAGCAAGTGATACCATTAAAAAGAGAGAGACCGGCATTTATGATGTGGTAGATCCGCAGCGTATTAACACTTTTTCCACGCAGATCGCAACGGGATTTTCGGCAGAGGACGCAATGGCTTTTGCAGAGGACTGGCTGCAGTCACAGCCTGATATGAACTGCATTGCCTGCGCAAATGATGAAATGGCGGCAGCCTGCATACAGGCGTTGTCGGCAGCGGGTGTTGACTTTGATAATTTTCTTGTATTCGGATGTGACGGCGGTACGATCGGACAGCAATATCTGGAAAGCGGCGAATTAGATGCGACTGTTCGGCAGAGTGTTGCAAAGGTGGCAGATGCAATTATTTCGGTCTCCAGAGATGTGGCAAACGGCAAAGAGTATGAAAATAAGATCTATGATCCGCAGTGCTATCAGCTTATGACAAAGGATAATATGGAAGAAGTACTTGCTGGTAAATAGAAGGCAGAAAGCATGTATATAACTGTCTGGTTATAAAATGGAGATAGGATATGGAAAAAAAGAAACCGGTTTTATGTGTGAAAAATGTGACGAAAAGCTTTCCGGGTGTGCAGGCGTTAAAGGGCGTGAATCTGACAATATATCCCGGAGAAGTACATGCGCTGCTTGGAGAAAATGGGGCTGGTAAATCTACACTTATGAAAATCATTCTTGGCATATATCAGCCATCTTCCGGTGAAATGGAATATAAAGGGAGAAAGTATGCGCCAAAATCACCTGCGGAAGCGCTTGCAAACGGTATTTCAATGATTCATCAGGAAATCAGTCTGGTTCCTACAACAACAGTTTCGGAAAATATCTGGATCGGGCGGGAAGCGAAATTTGGAAACAAAATATTCTATAACAGGAAAAAACAGGAGGAGGCGACCGAAGCAATTTTGACAAGGCTTGGTTTGAATATAAAGCCGTCTTCTGTGGTTTCAAGTCTTAGCATTGCAGAGATGCAGCTGGTAGAGATTGCAAGAGCAGTATCGTATGATTCTGATATTATCATTATGGATGAACCGACCAGTGCGCTTACTGATGAGGAAGTGGACAAGCTATATGATATTATTTCGTCGCTCTCAAAGTCGGGGAAAGCGGTTATCTATATTTCTCATAAATTTGATGAGGTTTTTCACATATGTGATCGGGCAACAGTCTTCCGTGACGGAGAGTTCATTAGTGAAAAAATGATAGCAGATGTCACGGAAGAGATGTTGGTAAATCAGATGGTTGGCCGGGAAATGAATGATATGTTTCCAAAAGCAAAGGTTGAAATCGGGGAACCCGTTTTAGAAGTAAGTCATTTGCAGAGAGGAAATATTGTAAATGATGTCAGTTTTACTGTGCGGAGAGGAGAAATTCTGGGCTTTGCCGGGCTTCTTGGAGCAGGAAGAACAGAAATTATGGAAACGTTATTTGGGATTACGCCGAAAGAATCGGGGACTGTTAAACTGCACGGAAAAGAGATCAATATTGCAAATGCAAAGCAGGCAATTGAGCAAAAGATGGTTATGATTACAGAGGACAGAAGACATACAGGACTTATCCCCATGCAGTCTGTGCGTGCGAATGAATCACTTGCTTATTTACAGAAAATAACAAAATATGGTTTTTATAACCGCAAAAAAGAAGTAAATGATACAGATGATTATGCGAAACGGCTGTCTATTAAGTTTCCTTCCATGAACAGTGAAATTGCGCTATTGTCGGGAGGAAATCAGCAGAAAGTGATTATAGCAAGATGTCTTCTGACAGAACCGGATGTTTTGATCCTGGATGAACCTACACGCGGAATTGATGTCGGTGCAAAGGCAGAGATATATAAATTGATCGGAGAGCTTGCAAAACAGGGTAAGGCCATTCTGCTGATTTCATCTGAGCTTCCGGAGGTGTGTGGTATTTCAGACCGGATTATGGTAGTGAGACAGGGAGCTATTGCAGGGGAATTTCAGAGAGAGGATTTTAATTCAGATGATATTATGAAATGCGCATTTGGAGTTAAATAGCAGGAGGATGACATGAAAAAGAAAACATATAGAAATACAATGATGTGGGTACTAAATAATAAAGCGGTCATTTTAACAATAATCATGCTGATGGTATCTGTTATCCTGACATCTGGAACGGCGCTTGGCAGCCATAATATTACTGGCGTAATGAGACAGATTTCTGTACTTGCTATTATCAGTATTGGCTATACCATAATTCTGGCGGGCGGTATGATGGATTTGTCTGTTGGAAGCATTGTCGGGTTATGCGGAATCTGCTATGGGCTGGCATCCAGGGTGATGCCGCTCTGGGCGGCATTGCTGTTGTCGCTGCTTATTGGATGTATATGCGAGTTGTTTAACGGGGCGATGGGGCGTATATTTTCTCTTCCCAATTTTGTACTGACACTGGCTTCTGGTGAGATATTTAAAGGAATTGCTTATATTATCACAGATGGAAAATCTGTCGGAGGCTTAAGTGACAGCGTAAAATTCCTTGGCCAGGGAAGAATTTTCGGGTTTTTGCCAATGCCGTTTTTTATTATGATTATTGTGGTAATATTGATGGCGATTCTTCTTGGAAAGACCACCTATGGCAGACATGTACTTGCAGTGGGAGGAAATGCGGCAGCGGCAGAAATATCCGGAATCCGTGTTGGGTTCACTAAGATCAGTACAATGATGATTGGCGGCTTGTGTTTTGGTCTTGGCGCGGCAGTACTGACCGGAAGAGTGGCATCGGCAATTCCGGGGGCAGGAGATAATTATTTGATGGATTCTATTGCAGCGGTGGTAATTGGCGGTACGCCGATGCATGGAGGCAAGGCAAAGGTAGTAGGGACTTTGTTTGGCGTGGCGCTTATTGGAGTCATTAATAATATGCTGAATTTGCTGAATGTTTCTTCTTATTGGCAGTGGGTATGCAAAGGCGTTATCATCATTATTGCAATTATTCTGGATTCTGTGACGGATCGTGTGTTCCAATCACAGAAAGCATAGGGGGCAATGCATGAACAGTCAGACAGAGATTTTATGCTTGTGTGAATTGATGGAAAATCCGGTGGGGATAGACTGTGTGGCGCCAAGGTTTTCCTGGGGGTCAAATGTAATCCGGGGAACACAGCAGGGGTATCGGATCGTGGTCTGTGATTCGGAATGCTTTTGCTCTCCGGTCTGGGATAGCGGTTATGTAGCATCGGAAGAAAGTAATCTGGTGTATTATGACGGACAGAAATTAAAAAGTGGGACAAAATATTATTATTATGTAGAGGTATTTTGTGAAAACAGGCAATATAGGAGTTCCGTGTTTACGTTTTTTACTGGAATACTGGAAGATAGAACGCGAGAGTGGGAGGAGAGCTGGATAGGCGGAGCAGGAATCCGTAACCATTCTTATCTGATTCGTTTTCCGTTTCAGGTAAAAAAAGATATAAAAACTGCGGCAGTATTTGTGGCGAGTCCGAATTATTACCAGCTTACCCTGGATGGAAATGCAGTCAGGGACACGAGGCTGAATAATGCCTGCACAGATTATACGAAAACCATATTGTATGAGACTTATCCGCTGAAGCTTTCTGAAGGAGAGCATGTTCTGGGAATGGAAATCGGAAATGGCTGGTTTGCCATGGAGCTGGGAGAACGTGGGATTGCAAAAAATGAGCATCTTATAGCATTTCAGATCCGTATAGAGTATCTGGATGGGGAAGAGGAATGGCTGTTGGGAAATTGTGATAATTGTTTTTGCTCCGCACTTGCACCTTCTGTCCGGAACAGCATTTATCACGGAGAGACATACGACGCCCGTCTGGAACAACCAGGATTTGATACGGCAGACTTTATCATGCGCACTGATAAGGACTGGAAAAAAGTCTTCTGGCAGGATTCTCCGGGCGGAGATGTCCGTGCGCAGATGATGGAGCCGATCCGGGTCATGGAGGAACGGGAGCCGGTATCCATCTGGCAGTGTGCAGACGGAAGTTTTACAGTGGACTTTGGACAAAACTTTGCAGGCTGGGTTCGACTATGCGTATGCGGGCACATTGGACAGAAGATTACTATGCGATTTGCGGAGCTGATAAATGAAGATCATACAATTAATGACAGTTCTTTAAACGGTCTTCATGCAACGGATACTTTTATTTTAAAAGGGAATGGCACAGAGGTGTTTGAACCCCGGTTTACTTATCATGGATTCCGCTATGTACAGATTGAGGGAATGGAAACGAAACCGGAAAAGAAGGATGTCATTGGCTGCGTGGTACATAGCTCTGTTAAGCAGATCAGCAGTTTTCAGACAGATAACGAACTGCTGAACCGATTTTATCAGTGTATGTTATGGACAGAGCGAAGTAATTTATATGGTTTGCCCACAGACTGTCCGCAGAGAGCTGAGCGGGTGGGGTGGTTGAATGACATGACTGTTCGGAATGAGTGCGCACTCTACAATTATCGCCTGCCGATGCTGTATCGGAAGTGGATGGGCGATATCCGGGACACGCAGGGGAAAACTACCGGAGCAATCAGTGATACAGCTCCGTTTCTGCGGATGGGGCAGAAACCGGCAGATCCGGTCAGCAGCAGTTTTTTGTTGGTGCCGTGGAATGTATATTGTTTTTACGGGGATACAAAGATTTTAGAGGAAAACTATGATAGCTGCAGGCGCTGGGCGGAATATCTTGAACGGCATTCGGAAGGCGGAATCGTCCGGTATTCCCCCATGGGAGACTGGGCGAGCCCTTCGCAATGGTGTGACCATTCCAGCATTGGATCCGGGGCGGTTTCGGCTATTACACCAACGGTATTTATGGCGACCGGATATCAGTATTATAATTATCGTCTTTTAGAAAAGATGGCACATGTCCTGGAAAAGGAAGAGGACAGGATATGTTTTGAAAGGAAGGCTGAAAAGATTAAAGAGGCTTTTCTAACCCGGTATTTTAATAAAGAAAACGGATATTTTTGTGAAAACAGTCAGGCGTGTAATGCGTTTCCGATTTATCTGGGAATGCTTGACGGGAAAGAAAAGGCAGATGTTCTTAGAAATTTGAAGGAAGATATTGAAAAAAAAGAATATCATCTGACTACCGGAAATCTGGGAAGTAAATATGTATTAGAAGTGCTGTTTCAGAATGGCTTTGTACAGGAAGCATATTCCCTTTTGACGCAGGAAACATATCCAAGCTGGGGCTATATGTTGAAAAATGGCGCAACCACATTGTGGGAACGATGGGAAAAAGTAGAAGATTATCGGGGGATATCACGGATGGCATCTCATAATCATCCGATGTCCGGAGCGGCCGCAGTTTGTTTTCATAAGTATCTGGCAGGCCTGCGGGTGGATGAACGGCGGCCGGGATTTCAAAATGCGATTGTCCGGCCTCTTATTCCGAAAGGTCTTAATAGTGCAGAGGGAAGCATAGAGACAATTTATGGTAAGCTGTTATGTGCGTGGCATGTAGCAGAAGAAAAGCTTGATATGACGGTTCAGATTCCTTTTAATTGCACAGCAGATGTATATCTGCCGGTTATTTGGGAGAATGAAACCAGTGTCTGGTGCAATGGGCAGAAAGGCGTTATGAAAGAATATCAGGAGGAGTTTCTCCCGGAAGGTAAATTTTTACATCGGAAAATGAAGGGAGGGATATGGAAGTTTGAAATGCAAAAAGTCTGGGAGGAAAAAGGATGAGGATACTTAATTTCGGGTCGCTGAATATAGATAAGGTATATAATGTAAAAGATTTTGTGCGGCCGGGAGAAACGGTGCTTGCATTGGAATATCAGGAGTTCCCTGGAGGAAAAGGGTTGAATCAGTCTGTTGCATTAGCAAAAGCAGGGGCAGAAACTTATCATGCGGGAATCATTGGATGCGATGGCGCGGGGTTAAAAGCAGCGCTTGATGCGGCAGGTGTACATACGGAATTGCTGAAGGAATTACCGGAGCCAAGCGGACATGCAATCATTGAAATTAATGAAGAAGGGCAGAACCGGATTATTGTAAACTCCGGGACAAATGCGAGGATAGACGAGGACTATATTTTACAGGTATTAGCGCTTTTTTGCAGAGACGATATTTTATTGATACAAAATGAAATATCGGGCATGGCAAGTATTATGGAACATGCCTGTGAAAAAGGAATGAAGATTATTTTAAATCCTTCGCCAGTGAATGAGGCCTTGTTTACTTATCCGCTGGATAAAGTAGATATATTTGTCTTAAACGAAACGGAAGGATTGGCGCTTGCTGGTATGCAGACGGGTACACCAGAAGATATTTTGCGAAGACTGCGGGAAAAATATCAGAACGCAGAGTTCGTACTCACTCTGGGAGAACAGGGAGCCTGCTATTTGGGAAAAGATACCTGCCCGGATATTTGTTATCAGTCCGCTTTTATAACGAAGACGGTTGACACTACAGCGGCCGGAGATACCTTTTGCGGGTACTTTATACGGGCATACGCTGAAGGAAAAACACCTGGGGAAGCTCTTTATATGGCGGCAAAAGCGAGTGCACTTGCAGTAAGCAGGCATGGGGCTTCGCCGAGTATTCCATTAGCAGAAGAAGTTAGAGCACTGACTAATTTTGCTGAGGCTTTTCAGTAAGCACGCTTATAAAAAACAGAGTAGAAACTGTAAAAAAGGAAGAGGCTGGAAATTCATGAATTTTCAGCCTCTTCCTTAATGCAAAACATTAGGTACCTTGACAAATAAAAAACAAAATGGTATGATAAGGAAAAACAGACGGAGATTTTAAGTGGCAGAGGTAGTACATGAAGAAGTATGGAAATGCAATCCGAAAGAATTTATATTGTTTTATTTTAGGTCCTTTTTTTATGATTATCGAGGCGTGCGGCGAGTTTATTCTGCCGTATCTGAATGCAAATATCATTGATAAGGGAGCGGCGAACGGAGACATTCCGTATATTTTGCGCAATGGCGGCTATATGATCCTGCTGGCGCTTGTGATGCTGGCGGCTGGCGTGCTGGGCGCTCATTTTGCGATCAAGGGGGCGGCGCGCGTCGCCGCGGATGTGCGGATGCAGACGTTTGTGCGCATCCAGAAATTTTCGTTTGCCAACATTGACGATTTTTCCACCGGTTCGCTGATCACGCGCATCACCAACGATATTACGCAGATCCAGAATTTCATTCAGACGCTGATGCGCGGCTGTTTCCGCAGTCCGGTCATGCTGATCGGCGGCGTCTGCATGTCCTTTGCCTTAAATCCGCTTCTGGCAGCCGTGATCTGCGTCGTAATTCCGCTTCTGGCGATCGCTATTTTTGCAATCATCAAAACGGCGTCCCCGCGCTACACGGTCATGCAGAACCGGCTGGACGCTATGAACAACCGGATCAACGAGACGATCACAAACGAGCGGGTAATCAAATCGTTTGTCCGCGAGGAATATGAAAAAGAAAAATTCTCCGGCGTGAACGAAGAGCTGATGGAAAAGAGCATCCGCGCGCTGAAGATGATGATCCTGATGCAGCCGGTTTCCGCACTGGCGGTTAATGTGACGACGCTTGCTGTGGTATGGATCGCGGGCAGGCAGATTATGATCGGGAATATGCAGGTCGGCACGCTGACGGCATTTATCACCTATCTGTCGCAGATTCTGACGGCGCTGAATTTCCTGGCAAATATCATTCTGCAGGGAACGCGTGCGGCGGCGTCTGACCGGCGTATCACGGAGGTGCTGGAGGCGGAAATCACGTTGAATGATGCTCAGGCTTCTCAGAAGGAGAAGACGCTTCAGCGCGGAGACATTGAGTTTCGCGATGTATCGTTCCGCTATTTTAAACAGAACCGTGAGAATGTGCTGAAAAATATAAATCTGAAGATCCGTCATGGGGAACTGGTCGGCATCATCGGTTCCACAGGCAGCGGAAAGACTACATTGATCTCGTTAATTCCGCGTCTATACGATGCGGACAGGGGAAGCGTGCTGGTGGACGGCACGGACGTGCGCGAATGGTCGATGGAAAAGCTGCGCGCGGGCGTAGCGGTGGTGCTGCAGAAAAACACGCTGTTTTCCGGCAGCATTGCGGAAAACCTGCGCTGGGGAAACGAGGACGCCAGCCAGGAGGAGCTTGTGTGGGCGTGCAGAACCGCTCATGCGGAGGAATTTATTAAAATCTTCCCGGAACAATATGAGACGATGCTGGAGCAGGGCGGCAGCAATCTTTCGGGCGGACAGCGGCAGCGCCTCTGCATTGCACGTGCGCTCTTAAAGCATCCGAAAATACTGATACTGGACGATTCCACCAGCGCGGTGGATACGGCGACGGACGCCTGCATCCGCAGATCCTTCCGGGAAGAACTGAGGGATACGACAAAGATCATCATTGCGCAGCGCATCCAATCTGTGATGGACGCAGATAAATTAATTGTCATGGACGACGGAAAAATCGTGGACGCCGGCACGCACAAAGAACTGCTTGCGCGCTGTCGGGAGTATCAGGAAATCTATTATTCACAGGTAAGTAAGGAGGAGTGACGGATGGATGCAGAAAAAGCCGCGCGCTTACAGAAGAAATATGGTCATTCCCAGGCGGAGGGCAATAAAAAAGAACTGAACGTAGGACCGCATGCCGCCCGCGGGCAGGCGCTTGGAGCGGTCGGCAAACCGAAAAATCTGAAAAGCACCGTTGTGCGTCTGTTCCGCTATCTCGGAAAGGAGCGCAGGCAGCTTATACTCGCGATGGTCACGGCGGTTGTTTTCTCTGTCTCGTCGCTGGCGGCGTCGTATCTGCTGCGCCCGGCGATCAATCAGTTCATTTATTACGATCCGGCGGACGCGGACATTTCCATGCGGCTTTCCGGGCTTTTTGGCGCGCTTGCCGTGCTGGGACTGGTCTATGCGATCAATGTTTTCTCACAGTGGGCGCAGCAGCGGCTGATGCTCAATGTTTCGCAGCGCTCGCTCCGCCGTATGCGAGGAGAATTGTACGCAAAGCTGCAGACGCTGCCGATTTCTTATTTTGACAATCATGCGGCGGGAGATGTGATGAGCCGCTTTACAAATGACGTGGATGCGGTCGGGGAAATGCTGAACACGACGCTGATCCAGATCGTTTCCGGGATCATTACGATCATCGGAACGGTTGCGCTGATGCTGTACACCAATGTGCTCCTTGGGATGCTGACGATTATTCTGACGCCGCTTTTGGTATTCGCAAGCAAGTGGATCGTCAAAAGAGGAAGAAAATCTTATGTTGCACAGCAGCAGAATCTCGGCGTTCTGAACGGCTATGCGCAGGAAATGATAACCGGGCAGAAGATCATTAAGGTGTTTAATCACGAGCAGACAGCAGTTGAGGAATTCGGATATCTGAATGAGCAGCTGATGAAGACGCAGATAAGGGCACAGTTCCAGGCGGGCATCATGGGGCCGGTGACGCATCAGCTCTGTAACGTCATCTATGCTGTGACGGCGTGCGTGGGCGCCGTGCTGGTGGTAAAGCGGGGCTTCGACCTTGGCGGACTGACGGTTTCGGTTAATTACACCCGTCATTTTAACCGCCCGATCAATGAGATTTCCATGCAGATGAATAACGTATTTTCTGCGCTTGCAGGCGCAGAGCGCGTGTTCCAGGTGCTTGATGAGGAGCCGGAAAAAGAGGAAACAGAGACGGTGCAGCTTGCATCCATACGGGGAGATGTGGTGCTTTCGCACGTGAATTTTGGCTATCGTCCGGGAGAGCCGATCCTGCACGATATCTCACTGTACGCAAAGCCGGGACAGAAGATTGCGTTTGTCGGTTCTACCGGAGCGGGAAAGACGACCGTCACCAACCTGCTTTCGCGGTTTTACGATATTGAGGATGGAAGCATTACGATCGACGGGATTCCGATCGAGAAAATCGAGCGCTCCTTTTTGCGGCAAAATATCGCAATGGTGCTGCAGGATACGCATCTTTTTACGGGGACGGTACGGGAAAATATTCGTTATGGACGTCTGGATGCGACGGATGAAGAGGTGGAACAGGCGGCGAAGGTTGCCTCCGCGCATTCTTTTATTATGCATCTGGAAAACGGATATGATACGCTGCTGGAGCATGACGGCGCCAACCTCTCGCAGGGGCAGCGCCAGCTTCTGAACATTGCCAGAGCTGCGATTTCAAAAGCGCCGATCCTGATTCTTGACGAGGCGACCAGCTCTGTCGATACCAGAACGGAGCGCCACATTGAGGAGGGCATGGATGCGATCATGAGAAACCGCACCACCTTTGTGATCGCGCACCGGCTTTCTACGGTCCGCAAATCCAACGCAATCATGGTACTGGAGAAGGGACGGATCTTGGAGAGGGGAACTCACGAAGAGCTGCTTGCTCAAAGCGGAAGATACGCCGACCTGTATCATGAAATTGCGCAGCTTGACTAGGCTTCGTCTGTGGACTGCGGGAAAGCAGAGATCATTTCGATAAACTGCTGTGCCGCTTTGTTCAGCCGTTTTTCTTTTAAGTAGGCGAGCATGATGGTGGAGGTGATCGGCGGTTCGATGTCCACGATCCTTACATCGGAGTTTACCAGACGCTGCGCCGGATTTTTCATCAGCATGGCAACGCCGAGGTCGCGGCCGGCGTGATAGACGATATTGTCACCATTGCGGCTGGTGAAAACGACATTTGGCTCCAGACCGGCTTTTTCGAATGCTTTCCGGCAGAGACTGTGCAGATAGGTGTTTTTGGAAAGCCAGAGCAGAGGTTCCTCGGCAAGCTCCTCGATGGTCACGGAGGACTTCTCTGCAGAGGGATGATCCGCACAGAAAATAGCTGCAAGCCGGTCGGTCAGCACCGGAATTTTGCAGAATTCTCCCTTTTCATCCTCAATATTTCGCAGAAATGCGAGGTCACATTCTTTTTTTCGCAGCATTTCATCAAGCTGCAGGGAATCCGCTTCGATCACGTTGATATGATAGGCAGGATGCTTGCGGCGGAAAAGCTCCAGAGCCTCGGCGACCGCTCCCTGCGTCATGCTCGGAATGGTGCCAATGATGAGATTTCTCTGCGAATTGTGCGTCTCCTCGTAGAGAAAATGCTGATATTCGTCCTGCATTGCGGCGATCCTGCGGGCATATGGAAGAAACCCCTCTCCGATCTGCGTGAGCCGGATCTTTCGCGTGGTCCGGTCGAACAGCAGGACGCCCAGCTCCTCCTCCATGGATTTGATGTGGCGGGAGAGCGCGGACTGCGAGATGAAAAGCTTGTCTGCCGCTTCCATGTAATTTCCGTTTTCGCTCAATACGATAAATTCTCTGAAGTAGTTAATATCCATGTATATTCCTCTGCATTATCATGAATGAAAGCTGGTTAGTATCTTTCATAGTATTATAGATAGTTTTGGTAAAAAAGTCAAATTATTCGTCGAAAGGGGGTCAAAAAAAGTCAAAATGTTCACCAAAAGGGTTGACAGACCTTGCAGATATGTGTTATAAGTATAGTGTAAACGTTTGCAGAGATTACGAACGCTTTCTTTTTTCAAAGAAAATGAAAACGTTTACATTTTGGAGAGGAATGAGGAAAGTGAAGAACCGAAAGGGAGTAAGTATTGTGGATGTGGCGCGGGAGGCAAATGTTTCTGCTGCCACTGTATCAAGAGTAGTAAATAACATTGACAAAGTAAAACCAGAGGTACGGCAGAAGGTACTGGATACGATCCGCGACATGGGATACAGTCCGAATCATGCAGCAAGGGCGCTTGTGAAAAAGAAATCAAACTGCATAGGCATTATTGTAAATAATCTGCATGACCCGTTCTTCCATGATCTGATCAAGGGCTTCGAGATGTCTGCACAGCAGACAAGCTATGCGGTGATGTTCTGCAGTGTTCTCGGCGGGGATGTTGCGAGCAAGGAACAGTATGTGCGCTATCTGACAAACGGCGTGGTGGACGCGGTGATCCTTTATGGCTCCTATCTCAGCGACCAGAGTGTGATTCGTTATCTGAAGGATATCCGGGATGTTGATTATGTGATGATAGAGGATGATGTGCCGGAGCTGGAATGCAACAAACTCCTGATAGATAACTTTGGCGGGGCAAAGAAAGCGGTCGAGTATCTTGTGAAGAAGGGACATCGGAGGATCGCGCATATTTGCGGAAGTCCGAATAAAAAAGTTACCAAGGAACGTATGGACGGTTATCAGGAAGCGATGAGAAATGCCGGATTGGAAATAAGCGAGGGTTATGTCCAATATACGTCCACGGATTACCGGAGCGGGTATGCCTGTGCCAATGCGCTTTTGGATCTTCAGCAGCCTCCGACTGCCGTATTTTGTTCGGACGATGCGATTGCCAGTTTTGCCGTCCGCGCAGCGCTGGACAGAGGCCTGCGTGTTCCGGAAGATATTTCTGTGATGGGATTTGATAATCAGACGATTTTACCGGATCATTATCGTGGCCCGGATATTACTTCGGTGAATCAGCCGCTGTATAAAATCGGTATGGATAGTGTGAAGCTTTTAAGTGAGCGCTTGAACAGTGAGGAGCCGATGAAGCCGGTGAGAAAAGTTTACCAGACGGAAATTGTAGAAAAGGAAACGGTCAGTGAATGTAAGGTGGGGTAGCACATGGATTACAACAATATGCTGAAACAAAAGCGGGCGTTTATTACTACCGGGGCACGGGGAATCGGGCGGGAGATCGCGCTGCTGTTTGCAAGACAGGGGGCTGCGGTGGCCGTCGGCGGAAAAAATCTGCCGAAGCTTGCAGAGACAATGGAAGAAATCCGCAGTGTTTCCCCGCAGTCGAAGGGATACGCATGCAATCTGTCGGACGAAAAGGAAATTACCGCTGTCTGCGATCAGATTCTGGAGGATTTTGCCGGCATTGATATTCTGGTAAATACGGTGGGGATAAACCGTCATGGCGAGATTACGGAATACAGTATGGAAATGATCGATACGATGTTCAACACCAATTACAAAAGCGGGTTGATCTGTGCGCAGAAATTTTTACCGGGGATGGTTGAACGCGGATATGGAAATATTATCAATATTTCTTCGATCCATGGAAGCATGACAATGCCAGGGTTTGGCATTTATGCAGGAACGAAGGGCGCGGTCAATGCGACGGCACGGGCAATGGCGCTGGATTATGCGAAAAAAGGCATTCGGGTAAATAATATTTCGCCGGGATTGATCCTGAGCGACAATATGCAGGATGAGATTTTGGGCTATCCGGAGGGAGAACAACGCGAGCGTTTTATGGAAATGCTGCGGAACATGCAGCCGCTGCCGCCCGGAAAGATGGAGGATATTGCAAATGCCGCCCTTTTTCTGGCAAGCGATATGTCTGCTTATATTACCGGACAAACAATATTTGCAGACGGCGGAGCAAGTATTAAGGCACACTGAAGGGAGGCAAAAGGGATGGATTTTTTCGAAGAACACGGACTTACCCCGTACATCAATGCTCACGATACATATACGGTATACGGCGGAAGCCGGATGGCAGAAAACACGCTGGAGGCAATGCGGCAGGTTTCGCGTCATTTCGTAGATATGGAGCAGCTGCAAAAAAGACTTGGGGAAGAGCTGGCGCAGCTGACGAAAAATGAAGGGGCCTATATTACGAACGGTGCGGCGGGAGCATTGCAGCTTGCGGCAAGCGTCTGCATGGTGCGCGGAAGCATGTATCATTACCGAAAGCTTCCGGATACGAAGGGAATAAAGTCGGAGATTATCGTGCTGCGGGCGCAGAGAAATGCATATGACGAAGCAATCTGGGGGACGGGCGCAGAGATGGTGGAGATCGGCGATGCGGATGAGACTCTGGAGTTTGAACTGGAGGGAAGCATCAGCGAAAATACGGCAGCCGTTTTCTATTTCCTGTCGTCGCTGTATGAGAGAGGTTCCATGGAGCTTTCAAAAGTGATCGCGATCGCGCACAGGCATCAGATCCCTGTGGTGGTGGATGCAGCGGCGCAGCTTCCTCCGGTGGAGAATTTATGGACGATTACGGGAGCAGGCGCAGATCTTGTGATTTTCAGCGGCGGCAAAACACTTTGCGGACCGGCGGACAGCGGGTTGATCGTCGGGAAGAAAGAATGGATAGAGGATTGCAGACGCTTTGGGGCGCCGGTTCATGGCATCTGCCGCTCCAGTAAAACATCGCGGGAGAGTATGGCGGGATTGTATGTGGCAGTAAAAAATTATCTGGAATTGGATCCGCAAAAAAATGCGGCTGCACTCCGGCACAGAAATGAAATTGTTGCGGGGTATGTAAAGGACGTTCCTGGAATTGCAAAAATAGAGGCAGTAGAAAAAGGACCGGTAGGCCAGACGTATCCGCGCTTGTTTATCTATCCGGAGAAAAAGGAAAGAGGCGAACATATCGTGCAGAAAATGTATGAGCAGGGAATTTATATCGGCTATGAAAAGAACTGCGGTGCGGTTTATATCAGTCCACTGAATTTGACGGATGAGGAAGCGGATATTGTGGGAAACATGCTCAGAGTCATTCTATTGGCAGAATAAAAATTTTTACCAGAAAATGTAAACGTTTGCACGGAAAAATATGCCGGAAGAAAGTGTTTTGAAATAAATTTGTTATTATAGGCAGAATGGAGAGATACATGGAGAAAAAGTCAGAGTTTTACAGAAGGCATGAAAAACAATTGCGGCAGCTTCTGAAGCAGATCCAGGAGGAGCTTCTGCAGGAAAATATCCCGTTTTGGCAGGAGCGGATATTGGATGAAACGTATCCGGGATATCTGAATTGCTTTGATCGTCGGGGAAGGCTGGAGGATGACAGAAAGCCGGGATGGTTTGTCGGGAGGACGATGTATTTGTTTGCGGCATTGTACAACCATATTGAACCAAAAGAGGAGTGGCGGGAGATCGCAAAGGCCGGACGGGACTTTATGAAAGGCAGTTTTTATCTCGGAGACGGGCGCTTTGCGCATATGATGTCGCGCAGCGGTAAAGTCCTGGAGGGAGCAACGTCCATTTTCACTGACCATTTTGCAGTAAAGGGTTTGTATGAGTACATAGCCTCCTGCAAAGAACAGGCGGCGGAGCAGGACATCGCGTTTGCCCGTTTGCTGAGTGAAACATTATTTGGAAATGTGCGCAGGCCGGACGTATTGCAGGCGGAAGGAATTGAGCCTGGATGGCAGAAGCATGCAATAAATTTTATGACGCTTTTAGCAGCGCTTGAGAGTCGGGCTGTTTTTGGGAATCTGTACGATGATATCCTGCAGGATTGCGTAAAAAAATCATTGTATGAATTCGCGAGCGATGAATATAAAGCACCATTTGAATATATAGGAGCGGATGGAAAACCAAAACCGGAGGGAGAAGGGAGGTTGATTGATGCCGGTCATACGATGGAATCTCTGTGGTTTTCCATGAGAGCAGGCAGGGAGTGCGGACATATGACTTATATAAAACGCGCAGAAACCATACTGGACTGGGTAATTGCCCGCTGCTACGATGAAACGTATGGAGGATTTTATCAGCATGTGGATGTGGAAAAGACAATTCCGCAGCAGAGATTTCTGGTAAATGATTACGCAGGAATTCCGGCGGCATGGGACGATAAGATCTGGTGGGTGCAGGCAGAGGGGCTGAATGCGCTTGCAATGAGTGCTTTATATAATGAAAACGAGAGACACTATACATATTTCCTGAAGCTGTATGATTATGTGCAGAATTATTTCAGGGATCGGGAATTTGGGGAATGGTACAGTATTTTGAAGAGAGATGGAGCAGTACGGTCTGACAAAAAGGGATTTGAATTAAAGGGACCATATCATGTACCGAGGTGTCTGATGCAATTGACGGTAGTGCTAAAGGACTATCTTTCCCAGGCACAGTAAGAGATTTCCGGAAGAAAAGAAGCGGAGTAAAAAGGAGGAAAAACAGATGAAAAACTGGAAATGGACGGCAAAAAAAGCAGCGGCAGGCGTGTTTACGGCGGCAATGCTGACAGGACTTATCGGGATCGGAGCAGCTGCAGAGCAGACAACGATTGAATGGTGGACGCCAAACTGGGATGAGACAGAGAGCCGGGAGATGGCAGCGGAGTTTGAGGCCGAAAATCCGGACATTAAAGTGGAAATCGTTGTGACAGATTGGGATACCTATAAAAGCAAGATCACAACAGCGATCAGTGCGAAGAATGCACCGGAGCTGTTTACGATCCTGCTGACGGATGTGGCGCCGTTTGCAAAGAAGGATCTGCTGGAGCCGCTGAAAGAGTCCGGCAGCGCGGCGGGGATTAACTTTGATGATATTCTGGAGCCTGCGCTGGAGATTACGTCGGTGGAGGATGAGATATACGGGGTTCCGTTCCGCTATGATGGATCCGGTATCTATTACAATGTTGATCTGCTGAGTGCAGCAGGGTATGAGGAGTTCCCGACCGACTGGGAGGAAATGGTGGAGATGAGCAAAGCGCTTGCGCAGGATGGTGTGTATGCGTTTGCATGGCCGCTTGGCAATCAGGCAAATGCGGCAACCAGACTGGTACAGCAGCTTTACACTTATGGCGGCGATATTTTAAATGAAGATGAGACAAAGTGTCTGTTAGACAGCGATGCAGCCAAAAAGGCGCTGAATAATATTGTCAGCTCCATCCAGGAGGGATACGCTTCGCCGAGCAGCGCAGAGATCGACAACACAAAAATGAGAGACATGTTTGGCTCAGGTCAGCTTGCGTTTAACTTTACCGGACCATTTGATGTGGATACCTTAAAGACGGATTATCCGGACCTTAACTTTAAAACGGCAGTTATTCCGGGCGACGGCGGCATGGGCTGTACGACCGCAAACGGATGGTGCGTATCCATGGCAAAGAACAGCGAAAATAAAGAGGCGGCGGCAAAATTCCTTGCCTATATCACAACGCCGGAAAACCAGGCGCGGCTGACAGATTCGTTCCCGGCAAGCAAGACAGCAATGGAATATGAGCAGTTCGCAAGCGAGGAATTAAAACCGTTTACCGAGCAGCTGAATAATTCCAAGGCGGAACCGACTTACGAGAACTGGGCGGAAATGGAACCGATCATTTACGGCTATATTCAGAGCGCTGTTTCAGGAAGTATGACAGTGGATGAGGCATGCGAGGCTATGACAGCGGATATCGACGCGCTGCTTGCATGGTAAAAAGTGCTGCACGGCATTTGCCCTGACGGTAAAGTGTACGAAGCACGGAACTACTCTCGGAAGAGAAAGGAGCATATGATGAAAAGACAGATATTAACCAGAGATGAGAAAAAAGCACTTCCTTTTATTCTTCCGGGAGTAATTGTGACAATGCTGCTGATCGCTTATCCATTGTTTTATATTTTTCGGATGAGCTTTACAGATCAATCCGCGGGAGGGGCATTTGCCGGTTTCTATAATTATCAACGGCTATTCCATAATCCACAGTTTATAAAAGCGGTTTTGAATACTGTAAAGTGGACGCTGAGCACCGTGATCTTTTCATTTGGACTTGGCACATTGTACGCAATGCTGATTCACAGAAAGGGGATCCGTTTTAAAGGCTTCTGGAGAAGCGGGATCTTTATCGCCTGGATCATTCCGGGGGTAGTGAAGGCAACGGCGTGGAAATGGCTGCTGACAACAGACGGCGGAATGGCAAATCATATTCTGCAGAGTCTGGGTTTGATCAAAGAACCGATTCCATGGCTGACGACGCCGCAGTTTGCGCTGCTTTCCCTGATCATCGTTCAGATATGGGCGTGTTCGCCCTATGTAATGCTGATGATGACGGCTGGCCTGCAGCAGCTTCCGGTGGATCTGTATGAGAGCGCCGACCTGGATGGGGCAAGCTGGTGGCAGAAAATGCGGTATATCACGATGCCTCTTTTGAAGGATATCAGTTTTATCTGTATACTGATGCTGCTGGTGTGGGCGATCAATGAATTTTCGCTGATCTGGATCATGACGTCGGGCGGTCAGAATACAACGACATTATCGCTGCTGGTCTATAACCAGTTTAAGATACTGAACCTTAACGGCGCTTCTGCCAGCGCGGTGATGCAGCTGCTTACCACCATGATATTTGCCGTATTATATGTGAAGTTTGTGATAAAGGAGGAGTGAGGATGAGCCGGAAAAGATTCTATGAAAAAGTACTGAATATTTTGGCATATCTTGTATTGATCCTGGCGCTGCTGCTTACGATCCTCCCGATCGGATGGGTGTTGTCCACATCTATAAAGCCGACGACGGAGATTTTTGCAAATCCGCCGCGCTGGATACCGCTGGATCCAACCCTGTCAAATTATCATAATGTACTGTTTGACAGCTCTATTCCAAATGCGTTTAAAAACAGCGTTCTGGTGGGCGTAATGACAACCTTTATCGCTTTGCTTCTGGGCGGCAGTGCGGGTTATGCATTTGCGAGGTTTTCTTTTCGGGGAAACAGAGTGCTTTCCCTGTTTATGCTGATCAGTCAGATGCTGCCGCTGACGGTACTGATGATACCGCTTTACTACATGGAAAATGAAGTGGGATTGGTAGATACAAAGCTGGGTCTGGCGATCGCGCATCTGGTGATCAGCCTTCCGCTGGTCACATGGATGGCGAAGGGATATTTTAAAGGCATCCCGAAAGAAATAGAGGAAGCGGCGATCATGGATGGCTGTTCTACAATGCAGACAATTATCAGGGTCGTGCTTCCGCTTTTGAAACCGGCATTGGCGGCAACCGGGATTTATGCTTTTATCTCTTCCTGGAATGAATTTGCACTTGCAAATGTTCTGACGCGAAGCACGGAAAGCATTACGGTTCCGATAGCTTTAAATGAGTTTTCATCTTTTTTTAAAGTGGACTGGGGCAGCACAATGGCAGCGGCTATGGTGATCACCGTTCCGATCATAGCGATATTTATGATGGTACAAAAGCAATTTGTGGAGGGGTTAGCGGCAGGGGCCGTAAAGGGGTAGGTTACATTTATCAGAAAGCTATTAAATTTACCAGGAGGAAGAAAAACATGGGTGAAACAGGAAAAAGAATAGAACAGCTTGGAATCTCGCTGCCGGTACGCGACCGAAAGGGAAAGGGAGCTGTTGATGCGGTACTCAAGGACGATATGCTGTATTTGTCGGCACATCTGCCGGTGGATGCAGAGGGAAAGCCGGTTTATACGGGAAAGGTTGGAGCAGATGTCGATGTGGATACGGCATATCAGGCGGCGCGTCTCTGCGGGCTGAACATGCTTGCCACTATTAAGGATTACATTGGAGAACTGGATCGGGTGGACTATTTTGTGAAAGCGCTTGGGCTTGTAAACAGCGCCGGAGATTTTTCCAGTCAGCCTGCAGTTATGAACGGATTTTCTGATCTGATGACAGAGGTTTTCGGAAGACGCGGGCAGCATGCACGCTCGGCTATGGGAGCTTTCGCATTGCCTCAGAATGTTCCGGTCGTGGTGGAAGCGATTGTGCGCATCCGTAAATAGAATTTGTCGATAGAGCGTGAAATATAGGAGGTGCGTAAAGTGGACAGCATTAATAAAATTATCATAGATGGCGCAGAGACAGAGCCGCAATATCAAAAGAAGCGGGGAATTGTTCTGCTGAGACGGGTGGATGATATGATCTATGTTTCCGGGCACGGGCCGGAAGATCAGATCACCGGAGTGCCGCTGTATCAGGGAAGGATCGGAAAAGATCTGACGCCGGAGGAAGGCTATGCGGCAGCGCGCGAGTGCGCGATCATTATTCTTGGTGCGTTAAAGGATACGCTTGGCTCACTGGATCATGTGAGGATCATCAAGGCCTTTGGACTTGTAAACTGCGCAGAGGGTTTTTGCGATGTGGACGGGGTGTTTGATGGATTTTCGGATACGATCGCAGACGTCCTGGAGGAAAGGGGATATCACGCAAGGACCGTTATGGGAACACATAATTTGCCGAACGGGAATATCCCTGTGGAAATAGAAGTGATCGCGCAGGTGCTTTAGGGTGCCAGGAAGCGCCGGATAATACGTAAAGGGTTATGTGATATGCAGCAAAAATGGTATGCGGCATCCGGATACGGAGATGGCAGAGCGGCGGATATTTTGCTTTTTACCGCGGATGCGGACGGAAAAATGGAAATACGGGATGCTGCCTCACAGGGGGATTGTCCGTCGTTTTTATGTGCAGCAGATGGAAAACTTTTTGTGGCAAGCGAGTTAAGTGATAAGGCGGCTATCACCTCTTTTTGCGTGGAAAATGGAAGGCTGATCCCGGAGAAAAGGATAGAGTTTTCCGGCAGGGGGCTTTGTCATCTGACGGCGGGACGGCAGGTATTGTATGCGGGATGCTATCAGAGCGGAGAGCTGTACGTGACAGATCACGAATTGGAACGGATATCCTGCTGTTATCATGACGGCATCCACATTCATGGAAGTATCTGTATGGGCGGACATGAGCTGCTTGCAGTGGATCTTGGTGGGGACGCTCTTTTGAAATTTCGTTTGCAGGGGGAAAAACCTGTGGGACAGCCGGAGCAGATCGCATTAAGAGAGGGCAGCGGTCCGCGTCAGGTACTTTATGATGAAAGCTCACGAAAGATGATTGTGATTAACGAGAGGGGAAACAGTGTCGCCTTTGGGAGCGGACCAAACTGGTACCGGAATCTTGTCTACCTACCGGCAACACAGGCCTGCGGAGCGGGGAACTATCCGGGAGGAGCCTGCATTGACAGAAAAGGAAAACTCTTTGTGGCAAACCGCGGAGCAGATACGATAGCGGTATTCGACGTCTCAAAAGAAGTGAAATTTCTTGGCGAATGGGACTGTCAGGGACACTGGCCGAGGCACCTGCACTGTGCAGATGGGGGACTTGTATTTGCCGCCTGCGAGAGAAGCAATGAAATTTGCAGCTTTTTGTGGACAGAAGAGCATTTGCCGGATAACAGGGAAAGCCGGTTAAGAGCTGTGCAGTCCGCGAAAGAAGAAGCGTATGTGTCAGGAAGATTATGCCCGGCGGATTCATTGCCGCTTGTGCGGGCGGCATGTGTCACAGAGATAAAAAAACGGCCGGCCTGAAGGAGAATGGAGAGAGACAGATGAGTAAGCAGACAAAAGATATTATTCTGCGGGGCGGGATCGTGCTTGATCCATCGCAGAGCATGAAGAAAAAAGCGGACATTCGTATTTCAAACGGGAAAATTGCGGAAATTTCAGAGCATATGCAGGAGGATCCTGCGGCACGTGCATCAGAAGCCGGAAGCGCCACTGTTGTAAATGTGGAAGGATGCTACGTGACGCCGGGACTGATCGATATGCATTGTCATATCTATCCTGTATTTCCGGTTGCGCGGGATGGTTTGCCGACGATCCAGCCGGAGGCGCATATGTTTCAAAGCGGCGTGACAACGGCTGTGGATGCGGGAACCTGCGGAAGCCGGGATTTTATCCGGTTTAAGGAAGAGGTGATCGATAAGAGCCGCTTAAGAATTCTGGCATTTATCAACATTGCTTCCGGCGGGATGGTGAATCTGGATTCCGAACAGGATATCAGGGAATTTCATCCGGAAATTGCAGCCGCAATGGCGAAAACATTTGATGAAACGGTTGTCGGGATTAAAACAGCGCATTACTGGGTAGGAAAACCGTTTGATGAAGCGCATCCTGCGTGGGAATCTGTTGATCGCTGCGTACAGGCAGGCGAGCTCTGCCACAAGCCGGTAATGGCGGATTTTCAGCCGACGCTTCCGGGACGGCCATACGAGGAGCTGATTTTAAGTAAGCTCCGTCCGGGCGACATTCACACGCATGTATATGCTCAGCAGTTTCCTGTTCTGGATGAGAGCGGATGTGTGCGCAGGGAGATGTTTGCGGCGCGCGAAAGAGGCGTGATTTTTGATCTGGGGCACGGAGCAGGCAGCTTCTGGTTCCGGAATGCTGTTCCGGCATGGCAGCAGGGATTTGCGCCGGATGTGATTTCAACAGACCTGTATCTTGATAATGTTGCAGGGCCGGTCATTAATCTGACGCATGTAATGTCAAAATATCTGAGCATGGGCATGACGATGGAGGAAGTTATTTTTCGCACGACAAAGCGTCCGGCGGAGGTTATCGGACATACGGAGCTTGGGGATCTGCGTATCAATGGCTGTGCAGATATTGCAGTGCTTAAAGTACAGGAAGGGCAGTTTGGCTATGCGGACAGCGGGCATGCGAGAATGAATGGGAGCAGGCGGCTGGAGTGCGTTATGACGATCCGTGAGGGAACGATCGTGTTTGATCCGATGGCGTTAGCGATGCCGCTCTGGGAGACTGCACCGGAGGCCTACTGGAGGGCGCCGGGGGTTCTGTAGAAGAAAATAACGTTACTGTTCACGTCGTTCACAGTAACATTCGCAAATCCATTTAAAATTCGCTCCGCGAATGAGATTTGCGCACACCTGTGTCACTTTCTTACGGACTTTGCCCACAGGACTAGCTGCGCGTCGCAGTGAATGCAAAGTCCTGACCTGAACAGTAACAAAACAACAAAAACAGTAGGAGAAGAAGACGTGATATTAAATGACAGGAATGAAATAATTGCTTTGACGCAGGAGTGGCACGGAGAGCGCTTTGCAGACGGCAGACCGAAGGTGGAGGAGAAATACCTGGAAAAGCTAAGGACAATGACACTTGAGGAAATCTGGCTTCCACTTTATATCAAGGGTTATCATTTCCAGTTTGAAGGCGGGATGAAGATGCTTCACGGCGGACAGAAGCTGGTAGGACGTGCAGTGACATGCACCTTTATGCCGACAAGACCGGATTTATTTTCTGTTGTAAAATCAACGGGCGAACAGAAAAACTGGAAGGGTATGTGCAATCAGTGGGTAGTAGACGGCCTGGTGGAAGGGGATGTGCTGGTTGCAGACATGTATGATAAGATTTTCAACGGAACCTTTATCGGCGGGAATCTGACTACTGCGATCGCGGCACAGACAAAACGCGGCGGAGCGGTGATCTGGGGCGGCATCCGGGACATTGAACAGATGAAAAAAATAGGAACACAGGTATTTTACCGCGGCGTTGATCCGACACCGATCCGGGAGTGTGTGATCACCGGCTATAATAGCGCCTGCAGAATCGGGCAGGGGGTATGTCTTCCGGGCGATGTGGTTATGGGAACAGACAGCGGAGTTTTGTTTATCCCATGCCATCTGGTGGCAGAAGTGATCAACAGTGCAGAAAAAACGCATGCTAAGGATATTTTTGGTTTTGAAATGATAGAGAGGGGCGTTTATACGACGGCGCAGATAGACAGCAGTGTCTGGAGCATGGACATGCTGGAAAATATGCAAAGATTTTTAAAGGAGGATGCGCGCTGCGAAAAATACCGCGATCTTGACTGGAGTCTGGAAATGCGTGCGTCGCAGGGAGAGCAGGACGCGCTGAAAGAGGTATTGAAAACATGCCTCACATAAAAAGGATGCGTATTATTGCAAAGGGCAGAAACGGGGAATTGGATGATTCTCCGTTTTTTTTTTGAAAAATGATTAGGCACCTTGACAAATTACGGAGGAAATGATAAGATGATTTCAAGGTACCGAAATAATAAAGAAAAGAGGAATTCCGAATGAGAAAATGTGAGATAAACGATGATTGTGTGCGGGGGGAGCATCACGGCAGACACGGCTATCACGGACGTATGGAAGGATTTCAGATAGAGGAGGCTTCCCTGCAGGAGCTTCTTATCCGCTGCGGATATATTGCGGAGCGCAAAAGCGGGCGGCAGAGAGGACAGAACCGGATACTGGGCATTCTGCTGGAAAATCCAGAGATGAGCCAGAGGACGCTGCAGGAGCGGCTTGGAATCGAACCGGGGTCCTTAAGCGAAATTCTTGCAAAGCTGGAGGAAAAGGGCTTTCTTGTAAAAGAAAAGGATGAGAGTGACCGCCGCAAAATGATTCTTCGTCTCACGGACGCGGGGAAAGCGGCCGCTGAGGCGGAAAAAACAGAAGGATCAAAGCCGCATGCGGAGGAAATTTTCCAGGCTTTATCTCCCGAAGAACAGGGACAGTTAAAGGAAATGCTGCGAAGGCTTCTGACGCAATGGCATATGGAAAGAAAACGGAGGAATGAACGATGAATACAGAAAATAATACAATGACAAAAGATGGAAAAGAAGTCTGCCCGTGCTGCGACCGCCACTGTCCGGTCGACAATCTGCATTGCCCGAAGGGAAAAGAACACTTTGGGCTTCCGGTAGAAGAAGGCGAAAGAGAAGGCCGCGGCGAACATGGTGAGCACAGACACGGCGGCGAGAGAGGATGCGGCCGCGGCGGGCATGGCCACGGCAGAGAAGGAAAACATGGCCGCGGGGAACATGGATACAGCGAACATGGACACAGCGAAGGCAAACCACAGATGCGCCCGATTGACGAGGATAATATGACGTTATCGGAAGTCACTTTGACGCTTCTGCGCCAATGCGGTCATTTCCTGCATCATAACGTGGAGAGCGGCGCAGACTGCAGCGAGATGTTTGCGATGCTTAAGGAGGAAGAACAGATGCAGCTTAACGCGGCGCTGAAAAAATGCCTCGCGGGATGGCAGCAGAGATAGGCGCTGCTTTCAGAATCATTATATAAAGAGAGAAAAAGCTCCGGCACAGTTTGATGTGCCGGAGCTTTTTGGCGTTACTGCTCACTTTGTTCACAGTAACTTTTGTGTCGCTTTCTGCATAAATACAGACGGAAATCGAATTGCTTTTCCTGGTGCGAAAAATCTACAATGATAAAAAATCTTACTTGGGAGGAAGAAGAAAATGAAACCAGAAACAAAACCGGAGAAAGCGGCGATTACCTGTCTGGATATGCGGATTGCGGTGTCGGTGCTGATCTGCTGTCTGACGGCAACGCTGCTGAATCATTTTGGCGTAAAGTTTCCGCTTGGGGAAATGCGCCTGGAGATCATTCAGAAGATGACGGCGTGCATTTCCTGCCTGCTTTGCTGCCAGGATACAACGACGGTCAGCAAAAAAGCGGGCATCAACCGTCTGATCATCACAGCAGTCGGCGGCATTGTGGCAATCTGCGTTGTTGCGCTGGACAATGTGTTTGCGAATGAGTGGCTGATGGTACTGATGGTGACGGCTGGAGTACTGCTCACACTGTACTTCTGCAAGCTGGCGAAGGTGCCGTACATAAACGCGCGGATCGGCGGCGTTACCTTTATCCTGGTGGCATGCACATTTGCAGGAAATGCAAGGATTTACTACGCGGTGTTCCGCTTTATCTCCACATTCTATGCGGTGTTGGTGGTGCTGCTTGTAACATGGGTATTTGAAAAGTTTGCAGGGAAGAAAAGCGCGTGATAATTCCACACAGATTCCGGGGAGAGCAAAGGTGAACAATAATCTTGCTCTCCTTGGTTTTTATATTTATGCACTTTGCGCAATAATTACATCGGAAAGCGGTTTGCTTATAAAGAATAACGGAAGTATAATGTAATCACAAAGCAGATAATTGTGAAAATAACTACAGGAGAGAGAAGAAAATGAAGCCAGCCTTACCATTTAAGATACCGGAGACGGCGGAGTTTTCGCCGGAACAGATTTTGCAGGCCGGGAAGAGCTATCTTGACATTCCCTATGCCGGGCAGTCTGCGGATCAGGTGTTTGATTTGTATCTACCGAAGAAGGGAGGAGAGTTTTTTCCGCTGATTTTATACATCCACGAGGGGGCGTTCGCATTTGGGAGCAAGCGCGACAGGCGGGCGGAGACATTATTTGCGGCGTTGGAACGCGGATTTGCGATAGCGAGCATGGACTACCGCAAGAGTGATAAAGTCACCTGGCCGGCGCAGATCTATGATGTAAAGGCGGCGATCCGATATTTGCGTGCGAATGCCGGAAAATATCATCTGGACGCTGATAAATTTATCCTATGGGGCATGTCGGCAGGAGGATATCTCGCCTCGATCGTCGGAGTGACGGAAGGAAATCCCGGATTTGAGGATCCGGGTATGGGAAACGCCGGATGCAGCAGCGCGGTGCAGGCAGTGATCGACCTTTGCGGAGCCTGCAGCGGATTTGACGCGATGGATGAGCAGATTTTCCGCAATGGAGTCGGAAGAAGCAACCATAACAACGAAAATTCCCCGGAATCCATTATGATGGGGAATCCGCTCCCCGATATCACGGAGCTGAACCGTATGGCGGCGCCGGTGACCTACGTACATAAAGATATTCCGCCGTTTTTCATTCAGCACTGCGTGACCGATCCGACGGTGCCGGTGCAGCAGTCGGAGGAATTTGCAAAAGCGATCGAGAAAATTGCTGGAGCCGCGAAGGTGCGGACGGTCTTTCTGGAAAAAGAAGCGGACCACGAGAAGCCGGACTACAATACAGAGGAAATTGTAGACGCGGCATTGGACTTCCTGGAGGAGGTTTTTGAAATACGATAGTGAATGCGGGAGGCATCGTACGGGCAGATGCCCTGTCCCGGCATCATTATATAAAAAATTATGCAAAGGAGAAGAAAGAACATGAAAAAGAGATTTGTGGCACTTTTATTAACCGGAGCACTGACGATCAGTTCTCTTGGAACCGGTACTGCAGTTTTTGCGGCGGAGGATGGAAGAACGGCTTCTGTAACCGTTGGCGTTACGGCAGATCCGGAAAATATGGGACCGTGGTCTGGAATGTCGGCAGGACGTATTGCAATGCTGTTTACGGTGTATGAGTACATGATCACCAGAGAAGACGGACAGGTGTACGGCGTGCTCGCAAAGAACTGGGAGCAGGTAGATCCGAAGACCTACACGATGGAGATCTATGATTACATTCATGACGCGGCAGGCAACCCGCTGACCGCTTCCGATATCGTATTCAGTTTTGAATCCGCGATCGCGACAAAGAACTACGGCAAGCTTTCTGTTGTAGAGAGCGTGACGGCGGTGGATGATTACAATCTGGAATTCAAGTTTAACAAGGACCTTGAGATTGGTGAATTTGAGAACGTGCTTCTGGAGGTAGCGATCGTTACGCAGGCAGCTTACGAGGCATCCGAAGATCAGATGGCGACGACGCCGGTCGGCACCTCCGCTTATCTGGTAGAAAGCTACGTTCCAGGGTCTGAGCTTGTTTTAAAGGACACCGGAAATTACTGGCAGACGGATGAATCTCTGGTGCACGGAACAAGTATCCACAACGCGGATGAAATCAGATTTTCCGTAATTACAGAGGCTTCCCAGCACACCGTTGCAATGCAGACAGGCGCAGTGGACATTTCAAACGGTATTCCGGATACGGATATTGCGAAGTTTTCAGAGGGCGGAGAGTATGCAGAGGGAAACCAGGTATCGGTTGTTCTGGATAATCTTACCTATGACATAGAGTACAACATGTCCGACAGCTCTGTATTTAAGGATGACGAGAATCTGAGACTTGCGCTTGCCTGTGCGATTGACAAGGAAGGATTGAATCAAGGTGCGTTCAACGGCAATGGTATGGCGGTGAAGGATTTTGCAAACGCGACCTATCCGGACTATAATCCGGAATGGGATAACGAGGATTATTATGATTATGATGTAGAAAAAGCAAAGGAATATCTTGCACAGTCCAATTATGATGGAAGCCCGTTGACTCTGGAATATACCAACAGCGGCATGCAGGAAATGCTGGCGCAGATGCTGCAGGCTTACTGGGGACAGATCGGCGTGACGGTAGAGCTGGTTGGTTACGACCAGATGATGGCACAGCAGGAACAGTATAATGCGGAGGGCTTTGATATTCTTCTGAAGACGGCCGGTTCCACAGACTATATTGTGAACCAGTGGAAGCTCTGCTGGGATGCAAGAGACTACCGTGACATCACCGGCGGAACTGCAAACTTTGTAGTGGACGAAGAGCTGGATAATCTGATGCAGGCATGCCTGAGTGTAGATACCTACGGTCCGGAGAGCATTGAAGCAATGCATGACTACCTTGTAGAGAAATGCTACGGCTACGGAATTGTACAGGGTCCGATCAATATCGTACATTCTGATAAGATCGCAACTGTTGCTCTGGATGCAAGAAACCAGATCCTTCCGGGAGCATGCGTATACGCAGAATAAAGGAAGAACCGGTATAAGCCAAGTTACAATATGCGGCGCTGCACACTCCGTAAAATGCGGCGCCGCATTTTTAGAAAGGAGTCCATATGTGGAAATATATTGTAAAACGTCTGTTATGGATGATACCGGTGCTGCTCGGTATTTCCGTGGTAATTTTTACAATCATGTATTTTTGCCCGGGCGATCCGGCGGCAGCGATCCTCGGCAATGCGGCGACGCCGGCGGCGATAGCGGAAAAGCGGGCGGAGCTGGGGCTGGATGAGCCGTATCTGGTGCGTCTTTTGAGCTATTTAAACCAGGTGTTCCTGCACTTTGATCTGGGAACCTCTTATTTCCAGAATCAGTCGGTAATGTCCGGTATCTTATACCGCTTGCCGTACACCGCTACGATCGCGGTCATCTGTATGCTGCTGCAGATCCTGATCGGCACGCCGCTTGGCATCACTGCAGCCGTTCACCAGAATGGTCTGGCGGATCGTATTTGCATGGTGATCGCACTTGCAGGCGTTTCCGTTCCGGGCTTCTGGCTGGCAATGATGTTGGTGCTGCTGTTTTCTGTAAAGCTTGGCTGGCTGCCGCCCTACGGCGTCGGCGGGATCCAGTATTTTATTTTGCCGTGTATCGCAAACGCGTTCGCGGGCATTGCATCTCAGGCGCGTCAGACGCGTTCGAGTATGCTGGAGGTTATCCGATCTGATTATATTGTGACGGCGCGCGCGAAAGGGCTTTCCGAGCGGGAGATCCTTTACAAGCATGCACTTCCGAACGCACTGATCCCGATCATCACCGTAGTCGGAAACGGTATGGGAATGATGCTCGGCGGTACGGTGGTTATCGAATCTGTATTCTCGATTCCGGGCATCGGCATGTATACAACCTCAGCGATCAATAACCGTGATTACCCTGTCGTTATGGGCGGTGTGCTGTTTCTCGGCGCATTGTTCAGTCTGATCATGCTTCTGGTGGACGTGATTTATGCATTTGTTGATCCGCGTATCAAGGCACAGTACGAGGGACAGCAGAAGAGTTTCAGAAGGAGGAAGAAGAATGGCTAATGGTGCAGCTGCTGCGGCAAATACAACGACAAAGGTACGAAAAAGGAAAGAAAGCCAGTTCAGCCTTGTGATGAAGCGTCTGAGTAAAAACAGACTGGCGATGGCAGGTCTGGTTATCATATTGATTTTATTTTTGCTGGCGATTTTCTCCCCGTGGATCATGCCTTATCCTTACGAGGAGATGAATATGGCGGAGCGTTTTGCAAGCCCGTCCTTAAAGCATCTCTGCGGAACAGATGAGATGGGACGCGATATTTTCAGCCGTCTGCTTTACGGCGCAAGGGCTTCCTTGTCCCTGGGCTTTCTGGCGACGATTATTTCTACTGTGATTGGTATGATTATCGGTTCCATCGTTGGCTATTTCGGCGGAGCGGTGGATACGGTGGTGATGCGTCTTGTGGATATCCTGCAGGCAATTCCCGGAATCCTGCTGGCGATCGCAATCTCGGCATGTCTGGGAAGTGGTTTTACAAATACAATTATTGCGCTTTCCATCGGCGGTATCCCGATGACGGTGCGTCTGCTGCGCGGCTCCATTATGGGTGTGCGCAAGATGGAATACCTGGAGGCGGCGCAGACGATCAACTGCTCGGTTCCGCGTACCATTATGAAACATATCCTGCCGAACAGTATCTCCCCGATCATTGTATCCGTTACGATGGGCATCGGAAATACGATCCTGATGGCAGCGTCACTCAGCTACATTGGACTTGGCGTACAGCCGCCGACGCCGGAGTGGGGCGCAATGCTCTCCGCAGCGAGAACCTACATGAGAGACTATCCGCACATGGTATTATTTCCAGGTCTTGCGATCGCGCTGGTGGTGCTGTCTCTGAATATGCTCGGCGACGGTCTGCGCGATGCGCTGGATCCGAAGCTGAAGAAATAGGAGGACAAAGGAATGGCTGAAAATAAAACGACATCTTCTTTTCTGGAAGTGAAAAATCTGGTTGTTCATTACACCTCCGAGGGAAAAGAAATTCATGCGGTAAACGATGTTTCCTTTTGCTTAAACAAAGGCGAAACGCTCGGTCTGGTGGGTGAGACCGGCGCGGGCAAGACGACGATCGCGAAGTCGATCCTGCGCATCCTTCCGGAGCCGCCCGCGCATGTAGACCGCGGCGAGATTAAGCTGGAGGGGAGAAATCTTCTGGAGCTTGATAATGATGAGATGCGGAAAATCCGCGGAAAACGGATCTCCATGATCTTCCAGGATCCGATGACGGCGCTGAATCCGGTTATGCGCGTGGGAAAACAGATCGCGGAGGGCATCGCGCTTCACGAGAAAGTTTCCAAAAAAGAGGCGGAGGAAAAGGCAAAGAAAATGCTGGAGATGGTCGGTATCCCAGGCTCCCGCTACCGCGATTATCCGCATCAGTTTTCCGGCGGCATGAAGCAGCGGGTTGTCATTGCGATGGCGCTTGCCTGCAGTCCCGATCTGCTGCTTGCGGATGAGCCGACCACCGCGCTGGACGTTACCATCCAGGCGCAGGTGCTCGATATCATTAAGAATCTGCAGACCAGACTGAATACAGCGATGATTATGATCACGCATGATCTTGGCATCGTGGCGGAGGTCTGCGATAATGTGGCGGTCGTATATGCCGGTGAGATCGTGGAGTACGGAAGCAAAAGGGAAATCTTTAAGAATCCGTCGCATCCGTATACGGCAGGACTTTTCGGCTCTCTGCCGGACGTCAACGCCGATACGGAACGGCTTTCCCCGATCGCGGGTATGCCGCCAGATCCGAGCAATCTGCCGCAGGGCTGTGCATTTTCGCCGCGCTGTCCGTATGCCACGGAGGAGTGCCAAAAGGGGAAGGTTTCTATGAAGAATCTGGGCGGAACGCATCAGTGCCGCTGCATCAGAAATAGCGGGAAGGAGGATTGAAATGGCGACGCCGTTAGTAGAAGTAAAACATCTGAAAAAATATTTTGATACCCCGAAGGGGACGCTGCACGCGGTAGACGACGTTACCTTTTCCATCGGGAGAGGAAAAACAATGGGCGTTGTGGGAGAATCCGGCTGCGGAAAATCGACGCTTGGGCGTACCATTATCCACCTTTATGAGAGCACAGACGGACAGATTCTGTTTGACGGCGAGGATGTTACCCGCGTAAATAAGAAAAAAATGCATCAGCTGAGAGAAGAGATGCAGATTATTTTCCAGGATCCGTTTGCTTCCTTAAATCCGCGTATGACGGTGGAGGATACCATCCGTGAGCCGCTGGAGCTGTCCCGCCGTTTTAAGAAAAACGAGCTGCAGGACGAGACGGACCGCATTATGGAGATGGTTGGCATCGATGAGCGCCTGCGCTATGCTTACCCGCATGAGCTGGACGGCGGACGCCGCCAGAGAGTCGGCATCGGGCGCGCGCTGGCGCTGAACCCGAAGTTTATCGTATGCGACGAGCCGGTGTCTGCGCTGGACGTTTCCATTCAGGCGCAGGTACTTAATCTTCTGCAGGATCTGCAGGAAAAATCGGGCGTCACCTACATGTTTGTCACGCATGATCTGTCTGTCGTCAAGCACATTTCCGACGACATCTGTGTAATGTACTTAGGACAGCTTGTGGAGACTGCATCTTCAAAGGAGCTGTTTGCCAGTCCGCTGCATCCGTACACGAAAGCGCTGCTCTCCGCGATTCCGTCGATCGACATCGACAATCCGAAAAAGCGCATCATCCTGGAGGGCGAGATCGTATCTCCGGTGGAGCCGAAGCCGGGCTGCCGCTTTGCGGCGCGCTGTCCGTATGCCTGCGAGAAATGTCATCAGCCGCAGGAGCTGACGAAGGTGAGCGAGGGACATTACGTTTCCTGCTGCCGGGTGAATGAGATAAACGCCTGATGCAGGGAAAATCATAAGGCATCAGGGATATGGTATAGGAGTGAGACTATGGTAAAAGAAATTGATTTTTCCTGTAAACATGACATTTTGATCGAGAATGAGGATGGCAGCAGACAGCCGATGGACGTGCCGTTCTTCCAGTCGGAGAAAATCGCTCCGGGCACATGGAAGAATGTGAGCGACGGAGACTATTTCTATCTGGTGGAGGGCGATGAGGAGGCGCTGGTGATCGATTCCGGCTACGGCTGCGGCAATGTGCGCGAATATTGTCAGAGCCTTACGGAAAAGCCGGTGCGCTATATTGCAAATACGCACGACCACTTTGATCACACGGCAAACAATGTGTATTTTGACTGCGCATTTATGGCGGCGGAGTCAGTGCCGCTGGCGACGCGCCCGTTTCCCAGCTTTGCGGGCATTGATTTTCCGCGTGATTATAAGATAGAAGTGATCGATGAGGGTTATGTGTTCCATCTGGGGAATCGTGACCTGGAGGTTTTTAAAATGCCGGATCACGCTGTGGGCAGCCTTTTGTTTCTGGACCGGAAGGAACGTCTGCTGTTTGCGGGCGACGAGCTGGGAATGCCGATGGGAAAGCCGTTAAACGGCAGTGTGGAGCGTTTTGCGGGCTACCTGGAGACACTGATGGCACACCGCGATGAGTTTGATATAATCTGTGCGGGCGGCGGTCTGGTGGACGGCTCGATCGTGGAAAAATATCTGGAAAATATGAAATATATTCTGGAAGGTAACGAGGGCGCGCCGTTTCCCGGCGAGCATTTCCCGCCGCTGAACGGGGACGAAAAACCGGTGGTATACCGTCGTCGTTTCCCGCGTCCGTGCGATCTGCCGAGAAACAAGGATCAGTCGGAAAATAAGTATAAGCGCGTGATGGAGCATGCTGGCTGCCGCGTGATCTACGATACCCGCAAAATTTTTAAGACGGCGGACGAGAAGGCGACGGAGCGCTTCAAAAAGGGCATGTTTGAACTGTCGGAACCGGGAAAAAGGCTCTGCTACAATCTGTATATCCCGGAAAGCTGTGAGCCGGGACATACGTACCCGCTGGTACTGTTTATGCACGACGCGGGCAACTGCTGCAATGATCTGAATGTACCGCTGACGCAGGGAAAAGGCGCCACTATCTGGGCGTCTGAGGAGGAGCAGAAAAAACGTCCCTGCTTTGTGCTGGCACCGCTCTATCCGGAGAAGACGGCAGAGGATGATTTCACCGTCACTTGGGAGGCGGACGCTACCCTTGAGCTAATAAAGGAGCTTGCGAAGCAGTATCCGATCGATGCTTCCCGGATCTACGGAACAGGTCAGTCGATGGGCTGCATGATGCTTTGCGAGCTGATGATCCGTCATCCGAAATTTTTTGCGGCGTGCTTCCTGGTCGCGGGGCAGTGGAACCCGGACACCATGGCGGCGGTGAAAGACGAAAATATCTGGGCGCTTGTCTCAGAAAAGGACATTAAGGCGTTTCCGATCATGGGTGCCTGCATGAAAAATATCGAGGAGGCAGGAGGAAAGGTAAGCTATGGCTTTGTGGACGGAAACGCATCTGCTGCCAAGCAGAATCGCAGAATGCAGGAGATTGCCGACACCGGGAACCATATCATGTTTACGTGGTTTTCGGGAGACAGCGTCCTGTCGGAAACGAAAGACACGGATACTCCGCCGTGGATGTACCATGTAAAAACATGGGAGAAGGCGTATGATATTGAAGCCATCCGGGAGTGGATTTTTAAAGCGCGGCGCTAGTTATCGGGCAAAACGAAAGTGAGGTTTAAAAATGAGCAGAGAACAGATTCTGGCGGGCGCGGGCAGAGCCGCAGTTGCAATCCCGGAGGAATTTTTCCCGCTGGAGAAATTTGTCGGCATTCATGACTGCCAGCAGGTGAGGGCAGTGCTGTTTGAGCGGGAAGCGCGCATTGCGATCGTGTCGGTGGAGATTACCTCTATCATGGCGGATGCTATAGAGGAAATGAAGGATATTGTCTGCGAGAGCGGGCAGGTGGAGCGGGAGAATATCTGGATCTGTGCGACGCACACCTTTGCGGCGCCGCACCTTCTGGGCGGACCGATGCTGGAGCGCGCTTCGAAGGAAGAAATTATCAGGGGAGCGATGTATAAGACGGCGCTGTATGAAGCGGTGCGCAGGGCAGCCGGAGCGGCGGCGGAAAATATGCGTCCGGCAAGACTCTTATTCGGGCGCGGCGAGTGTGATGTGAACATTAACCGGGATATTCCCTCGGAGGAAGGCTGGTGGATCGGCATGAACCCGGAGGGACCGTCCGATAAGACGCTGCGGGTAATCCGGGTTGAGGATCTGGCGGGAAATGCTATCGCTGTGCTGTATCACTATGGTGTACAATCCTCCATTATGGACAATGTATTTGACAGGGCGGGCGGACGGCTGATTACCTCCGACTTGACAGGCGCGGCATCGCGCGTAGTGGAAGAAAATCTGGCGGACTGCATTTTACATACAGCAGCGCAGAGCCGGGCGGATGGGATGTGCAGCGCAGCGTCAGAAAGCCAGGCTGGCGGGCCAGTGTGTCTGTGCCTTCTGGGCGCATGCGGCGACCAGGTGCCGAAGCAGCGCGCAAGATACTGGACGACGGACGACGAAAACTGCCTTGTGGAAAAGGACCTGGGAGAGGCGAAGGGGTTTGAGATGATCGCTTCCCTTGGCGGACAGCTCGGACAGGTTGTTTTGCAGATTATGAAATACGGACTGACAGAAATCGAGCATCCGATATTGTCCATGAGCAGCCGGAAGATTTCCTGCGCGGCGCAGAAGAAGCAGTTTGAAGGCTTCCCGGTGCCGTCAAAAACCTTTGAGAGTATCCCGGACGGCGAGGCGGAAACGGAAGTATTTTTCATGAAGCTGGCGGAAAATATGCTGGCGGTCGGCGTGAAGCCGGAGCTGAACTGTGTGACGGCCGCAGAGATTGAGAAACAGTCGGCGTATGAGGATACGCTTGTTGTGCAGATGGTGAACGGTGCGCAGAAATATATGGCGGATGAGCAGTCGTTTGCACGGAAAACCTACGAATCCATGAACAGCTTTTTCGGCCGCGGGGCGGCGGAGAAGCTGACAGAGGAAATTGTGAAAGAAAAGATCGCAAAATAAAAGTGACAGAAAAGGGCACACGTAAGGGGATTGATCCGGGGGTGCCCTTTCTGCCAGTATCATAGAATGAGTTTCTGATTTTCCAGCTTTTGCATCAGCTCGGCGATCTTCTGCGTCAGTTGCTGGTTCTTCTCCGTCAGTTGCTGGTTTTTCTGCGTCAGTTGCTGGTTCTTCTGCGATAATTGCTGTTCCTTCTGTGCAAGCTGCTCTTTCTGCTGATTGATTTCTTCCTGCATTTCATCAATCATGTACTGCACCGTGTTGCGGTCGAGCTCCTGCAATTCTTTTGAAAATAATCCCATAATCTTCTCCATATTCTGGCACATATCATAGACATGTCCGTACAGCGGCTTGAATTTTATAATGTAAAACAAATATATCACATAAACCGATATAAATCAACATATAAATAATAGATATTACATAAACTAAAGTAGCGCAGAAAAAATCGGAAAACTGTAAATTTTGACAAAACAGGCATGAAATGCTATGATTATCAGCAAAGCTTACTTTATGATTATTATCAGCGGAGGGTCTTATAAAATGAAGCGATGTGAGCAGAAAATCGAAGATACCTGGAATATGCAGGATATGTATGAAAATGAAGAATTAATGGCGCAGGATGTGGAGAAGCTGCGGGAACTGATGAAGGAGTTTGCGTCCCGGCAGAATAGCCTGGCTGAGAGCGGAGAACAGCTTTTGCGGGCATTGAAGCTGCAGGAAGAAATGAACTGCCTGTATGAAAAGCTCCATGTCTACGCGAATCAGAAATATCATGAGGACACGGCGGAGGCGAAGTACCAGAGACTGAGCGGCGAGATGCAGATTCTTGGAACAGAGCTTTCAGGGTGTACTGCCTGGCTGGAACCGGAGCTGCTTGCGCTGCCGCAGCAGAAACTTGCGGTATTTTTTGCAGAGACGCCGGAGCTTGCGGATTACCGCTGGGTGGTGGAGCAGATCGTCCGTCAGCGGGAGCATGTGCTGGATGTGCAGACGGAGGAGCTGCTGGCGAAGCTTTCGGAGCTTGGACAGGCGCCGGCAAATATCTTCTCCATGTTTAATAATGCGGACATCCGCTTCCCGGACGCGGTGGACAGCGCTGGAAATGCGCATCCGCTCACGCAGGGAAACTACATTCCCATGCTGAAGGACAGCGACCGGGTGCTGCGCAGATCGGCGTTTACGGCGCTTTACGGCGTATATGCGCAGTACTGCAACACGCTTGCGGCAACCTACTACGCAAATGCGAAGCAGGCGGATATTTTTGCGAAGCAGCACAAATTTGCCGGAGCGATGGAGCAGGCGCTTAACGCAAATGCGATTCCGATGGCGGTTTACGAAAATCTTGTAAAAACCATCCGTGAGCATCTGCCCCTGATGCACCGCTATACCGGGCTTCGCAAAAAGATGCTTGGGCTTAATGAACTGCATATGTATGACAATTATGTGCCGATCGTAGAGATGCCGCAGAAAAAATACCCCTTTGCGGAGGCAAAGGAGATTGTGAAAAAGGCGCTCGCTCCGTTGGGAGAGGATTACACGGCGCTCCTGCAGGAGGGCTTTGACAACCGCTGGATCGACGTTTATGAGAACGAAGGAAAGCGCACCGGCGCCTATTCATGGGGCGCTTACGGAACGCATCCGTATGTTCTCCTGAACTACCAGGGGACACTCAATGCGGTGTTTACGCTGGCACATGAAATGGGCCATGCCCTGCATAGCTGGCATTCTGACCACAGGCAGCCATACCGTTACGCCGGATACCGCATTTTTGTGGCGGAGGTGGCTTCCACCTGCAATGAGGCGCTGCTGATCCATTATCTGTTGGAAAACAGCAGCGATGAGACGGAGCGGAATTATCTGATCAATTATTTCCTGGATCAGTTTAAGGGAACGATGTACCGCCAGACGATGTTTGCGGAATTTGAGATGATGACGCACCGCGATATCGTGCAGGAGGGAGGCGTTCTGACTGCCGAAAAGCTCTGCGGCATCTATCATAAGCTGAATAAGGATTATTTTGGCGAACAGATGGTTTCGGATGAGGAGATCCAGTATGAATGGGCGCGGATCCCGCATTTTTACACGCCGTTTTATGTATACCAGTACGCGACCGGTTTTGCGGCGGCAATCGCGATCAGCAGCAAAATACTGGCAGGCGAGCCGGGTATTGTGGAAAAATACAAGGAATTTTTAAGCGGCGGCAGCTCCATGGACCCGATCGACCTCCTGAAGATATGCGGCGTGGATATGTCCTCTCCGGAGCCTGTGGCGGCTGCGCTCAGGGTATTTGAGGAGTACCTGGGGAAGCTGGAGAAGAGCAGTCTGACAAAATAAAGGTCTGATGCTATCGTAATCCTGTTTTAGACAGTTTGGGAAAGATAAAATCGCTACAATGCCTGAAAATATGGGCAGTGTAGCGATTTTTTTCGGAAAGTTACAATGAAGGAAACTGAAATACCGGAATCAAAATTGTCAAATGACACTTCTCTTAAGTAGCAAATATCACTTGAAAAAATGCCCTAAAGAAAGAAATATGCACAAAAAAGTATATAAAATATAGTGTTGACAGTGCAAAATAAATATGATAACATGAAATCACCAACTAACAAAATTGATCACGGATGCGCAAATGTGAACAAAAAATCTCAAATAGAAGTGTCAAATGACACTAAAGAAAAGGAGGGCATTATGAAACGCAGTGAGTATAACAAAATTAAAGAAGAAGGTCTGGAACTTATGCGAAAGGCCGGCTTATATCTGACTCCGGAAGAGGAGGAGAGAATGGAGGTTACAGATTTTGGTCTGAATAATCCGTATGAAGAAGGATTGATGCTGCATGTGTATGTGAACACGAAAAGATGCTGCGCAAAAGAACTTCCGATGTTACCGGGTCAGATCTGTGCGGAGCACAGGCATCCGCCGCTTAGCCCGGAAAATCCTGGAAAAGAAGAAACCTTCCGCTGCCGGTATGGAGAAGTGTATGTTCATGTTCCGGGAGAGCCGACTGCAAATCCGAAAGCCAGGATCCCACAGGGAAAAGATGACGTATATACAGTCTGGCATGAAATTGTACTGAAAAAGGGTGAGCAGTATACCTTGGCGCCGAACACAAAACATTGGTTCCAGGCTGGACCGGAGGGAGCGATCGTCTCTGAGTTTTCTTCATACAGTGATGATGGGACGGATGTTTATACGGATCCGGCTATTACAAGGTTTACGACAATAGAAGAAGACTGATTCGGTCGGGGGAGTACTATGGTGATTCAAAATTTGGAGTGTGCCGAATGGAAATTTCATCGTGTTGGTGAGAAATAATGGTATCCTGCTGTGGTGCCGGGAAGTTTGTTTCTGGATATGATGAATAATCATCTGATAAAAGATCCGTATTACAGGTTTAACGAGAGACAGTTTTCCAGGCTGGCTGAGGATGATTATGAATATATTGCCCTGTTCCATGTGCGGGAAGAACTGCTGGAAAAAGAAAGGCTGTTTTTGGTATTTGAAGGTCTGGATACTATTACCAGGATAGAAATAAATGGGGAATTGCTTGCCAATACCGACAATATGCACCGTACATACCGGTTTGATGTGAAAAACAGACTGAAAAAGGGTGAAAATGAAATTCGGATTACTTTTTATTCTCCTGTGCGGTATATTGCAGAACAGCATAAAGCACATCCGATTCCGGAAATGAATACAGCCTCACCGCACGGATTTTCACAAATCAGAAAAATACACAGTTCGTTTGGCTGGGATGCAGAGCCGTGTGTGCCGGATTCCGGCATATGGAGAGATGTGTATCTGGAAGCATATGATGCGGAAAAAATAGATCATATCTATGTAAGACAAAAACACTCCGGTAAAGAGGCAGAGCTTTCTGTAGAAATATGTCTTGAGAAGTACCACAGGGAAGAGAGCCGGGTCCATATTGATTTGTGGAATCCGGATCAGCTTCTGGAAGCAGAAGCGGATCTGCAGATAACAGGCGAAAAAGGAGTATGGACGATCCGGTTGGAAGATCCACGCCTGTGGTGGCCTAACGGCTATGGCGATCAGCCGCTGTACCGTCTTGATGTTATATTAGAAAGTACGTCTGCGTCTGCAGAGATTGACCGGAAATCGCAGAGAATAGGATTGCGTAAGGCGGAAGTGAGGCGTGAAAAGGATCAGTGGGGCGAATCATTTGCTTTTTATGTCAATGATGTTCCTGTTTTTGCCAAGGGAGGATGTTATACCCCGCCGGATAAATTTCTGGCTTTATGCAGGGGAGAACGCCACCGGAAGCTCATTCAATATTGCGCAGAAGCCAATTATAATTGCATTCGCGTCTGGGGAGGAGCAGTTTATCCAGATGATGAATTTTTTGACCTGTGTGATGAATATGGGATCCTTGTCTGGCAGGATTTAATGTTTGCATGTGCCTTGTATCATTTAACAGATGAATTTATAGAAAATATTTGTGCAGAAACGAAAGATAATGTTATTCGTATAAGAAATCATCCGTCCGTGATATTGTGGTGTGGAAACAATGAAAATGAATGGTTTCATGATTTTGAACATGATCTTGAAGGGTTAAATTATAAACTGCGGATGGACAATCTGCGTCAGTATGAAGTATATCTGGCCTCCGTAGTAAAGAAATATGATCCGGATCGTCTGTTCTGGCCGAGTACTCCTTCAAGCGGGGGAGGATATGCTGATCCCAATGGATATGAGAAAGGCGATGTTCACTGCTGGTATGTCTGGTACCTTCCGGCAAAGCCGTATACATTTTATAAGGAATGTCAGGCAAGATTTGTCAGTGAATACGGTCTGGAATCTTTTCAGGATATTAAGACACTCAGACATTATATGGAACCGGAAGATATGACGCCCAATTCTGAAGTTATGGATTTCATGCAGAAATGCAGCGATAATTTTTGCTACATGGGTAATGGGAAGATCATGAGCTATGTTTTCCAGGAAGTGCGGCCGCCGAAAAATTTTGAAGAATATGTTTTTGCGACACAGTATGCGCAGGCAGAAGGAATTAAATACGGTACGGGCTGGTTCAGAAAACAGAAGCCCAGATGCATGGGGAGCCTGTACTGGCAGATCGTAGATTGTTTCCCGGGAACAACGTGGTCGGGAATTGACTATGAATACCGTTGGAAAATGCTGCACTATTATGCAAAACGATTTTTTCAGAAAACCATGATATGGGCTGACGGAAAGGATCAGAAAGCGGAAATATATGTGATACATGATGGGCAGGAGGAAGTCAGTGCAGAAATTCGCTGGAGCTTAAAGAAAAATGACGGTTCCTGTGTTCTGCAGAGAAGCAGAAAGGCTGCTATTGAAAAAAACAGCTCGTCGCTGATCTGTGATATTGATATGACAGAAGCAGTAAATGAGGATAATCGAAATATGCTGTATCTGGATATGGAGCTTGTGGATGAGGACGAGAAGCTTATCAGCAGTGATACATACCTTTTTGTGAAACCCAAACATTTTCAGTTCCTGAAACCGGAGATAGAGCTTTCTGTATCAGAGGAAAAAGAACGGTTTGTCATAAATCTGCAGACATCGGTATACACAAAATGTATCCGGTTGGATTTTACAGAATCAGATGGTATCTTTTCGGATAATTGTTTTGATCTGTCACCAGGACAGACAAAAACAGTATATGTGAAAAAATGTGATTTAAGCAAAGATATGTCAGAAGATGAGTTTAAAAACGAATTATATTATCAAACGTTAAACGCGATAGGGATGTAAGAACGAAAGGAGAAAACTATGAAAAAGAAAATAGCTGTTTTATTGTCTGTATTATTAGCATGTTCGCCGGCTGCAGTGTATGCAGAAGAAGGACTGACAGAAGCGCAGCAGGAAACCGGGTTCACGGAAGAGGTTACATTAGATGTGGCAATGATGTGGTCGCTGGACAGCACAACGGATGCAAAGTCTTATGCATTGAATAATGCACTGGAAAGATTGAAAGAGGACTATCCGAATATCACGATCAACTATGATGGTTCTGTTCACGATGATTATCAGACGATCATGATGACTTATATGGCGTCAGATTCTCTTCCGGATGTTTTTAATGTAAAAGGTTCCTGGATCCCGAATATGGTGGCAAACGGACAGCTTGGAACGATCGATGAGTTCCTGGAGGCAGATGAAGAGTGGGCAAGCGGATTTACAAACAATATTCTTTTCGATATGGAATATGACGGGCATTATTATGGAGCTCCATTCCAGAATCTTTCCTGCTCGTTAATCATATATAATAAAGAAATTTACAGCTCCGTCGGCTATGATACCTTCCCGCAGACCTGGGATGAATTAATCGACTGCTTTACGAAATTGCAGGAGGCAGGATATGTGCCGCTCGGCATGGGCAACAGCGGACAGTGGGTAGCAAATTCCTGTGTATTTGGCGCGCTTGGATATCGCGGAGCAGGGGATAGCTGGTATTCAGATATCATGAATGGGACCGGCGATGGATTCCTGGATGCTAATATGCTGCAGGGCGTAGAAAAAATGGCAGAATTATCACAATTTATGAATGAAAATATGAATAGTCTTGACCAGTTTGAAGTAATGCCGCCGTATCTGAGAGGAGAGTATGCATCTTATGTAGATGGAAGCTGGACATTTGGAACGCTGATCGCAACTGCAGGTGAGGATCAGAGCGTGGTTGAGAAATCTGGTGTAGCAGTATTTCCGGCTTTCGAAGGCGGATTAGGAGCAGGAACCACAATTCCGGGCGGAGCTGGATGGGGACAGGCATATAATGCAAAGCTGACAGGTGCGAAAAAAGAGGCGGCACGTATTTTTATCAAGTATATTTCGGATGAACAGTGGTGTATGGACCTGGCTGAAAAAGGAGATTTTGGAGGAATGAGTGTTGATTATGATTACGGCCAGATTTCTCCGCTGGTAGCAGAATATGTTGCTTTAAAGGAAACGATTACGAATTCACAACAGTATGACTGCCATTTTGATACTTCTGTTATTGACGCGATGAATGTTGGTTTCCAGGAACTTTTACTGGGAGAGATCTCTGCTGAAGAGTGGGGCGGAAATGTGCAGGATGAATATGAGATGACTTTAGAATAAGCAGTACAAATAGGGTTGTCTTCGGACAACCTTATTTTTAAATGAAAGGTGGTATTGGAATTGGAGCAAAGTAAAGCATTGGTTCCCAAACGAAAAATATTGTTTCTATATATGTTCCCGAGTGTTGCATTATTTTTGATATTCAATTTGATACCGGTTGTTATGGCAATATATTATTCATTTTTCAACTGGTCCGGCGGGAAGACTATGAAATTTATCGGAATAACAAACTATATCCGGTTGCTGCAGGACGGAGTATTTGCCAAGGCGATCTGGAACAATTTAATTCTGGCATTTTTCTGCGTGGTTCTCCAGGTGGGAATAGCTTTTGTTATTTCCTCTCTGTTATGTACAAAAATGCTGAAGGGGAAAGCGTTCCATCAATTTGCTATCTTTATGCCGGTGATTCTGGCGCCGGTTGTAGTTGGATTCTTATGGAAAATTATTTATAACGCAGATTACGGTCTGTTAAATTTTTTCTTAAAATTAATTGGCCATGAAGAGCTGATACAGGCATGGCTGGATGATCCGGATATTGTAATGAGATCGATTACGGTTCCCATTGTCTGGCAGTGGATCGGTATGTATGTTGTTATGCTTGTAGGCGCCATGAAAAATATTTCGGAGGAAATTATTGAAAGTGCTGTACTTGACGGTGCCAATGGCATTCAAAGGACGCTTTATATTACCTGGCCGCTGGTTCTCGATACGGTAAAAATATCTATTATTCTTGCGGTATCAGGCTGTATGAAACTGTTTGAGCATATTTACATTATTACAGGCGGCGGTCCAGGAAATGCTTCTATGGTCGGCGCGATGTACGCGTATAAAACATCTTTTATAAAACAGAAGTTTGGATATGGCTCGACAATATCTGTTGGGATCATGCTGACAAGTCTTGTGTTGGTGCTGCTGGTTAATATAATTTTTGGAAAGGGTAAAAAGAGATATGAGTAAAATAGAATCTGGATTAAAAAAACTCGGCTCACTGCTTGTAAATGTGATAATCAGCGCATTTTCTCTTTTTTGTCTGTTTCCGGTTGTATGGATGCTTTATTCTTCTCTGAAAGAAGAATCGGAGTTTAAGCGAAATCTTCTTTCGCTTCCGACACAGCTTCATTTTGAAAATTATCAGACAGCGGTGAAGACAGGAAGAATGGATACAGCATTTGTAAACAGTGTGCTGGTCAGTGTAACGGCAGTAGTCGTTTTATTGCTTATTGCTTTTTTGGCTGGAACAATATTTGGAAGGTACGTTTTTAAAGGGAAAAAACTTCTCTATACGATGTTTTTGATGGGAATGCTGATCCCGGTGCATAGTCTTCTGGTTCCGGTATTTATTGAACTAAAAACATTTTCGTTAAATAACAACCGGTTTGTTCTGGCTTTGATTTATGCAGCATTTGGTTTGCCGAAGGCAATTTTTCTGATGACCACTTATGCATCGACAATACCAAGGGAACTGGAGGAGGCTGCGATTATTGACGGTGGAAATACCCATGATGTTTTTTTCCGGATCTTTCTGCCGATCTCAAAACCGATTTTATCAACGATTACCATACTGAGCTTTCTGGATGCCTGGAATGAATTTCCGTTTTCTCTTGTCCTGATGGGAAAGCCGGAATTAAAAACATTGCCGATAGCATTGACCTATTTTACCGGACAGTATTCTGTAGATTATACTCCCATGATGGCCGGGCTGGCGATCGCAACTTTGCCCGTCGTTATCGTGTACTTTATTTTTCATAAAAAGATTATGGAGGGCATGGTTGCAGGTGCTGTGAAAGGATAGAGGATAACAATGAAAGAAAATTTAAAGATTGCAGTGGCGCGTTTATACTATTTTGAAGATAAAAATCAGAATGAGATTGCGTCGGAACTAAAAATTTCACGTTCCTATGTATCCAAATTGCTGGTCGAAGCAAGAAAAGAGAAATTGATTGAATTCAGAAGCAATAATATATGGCTGATGGAGAATGAGAAGGAAAGAATCCTCAAACGGCATTTCCATCTGGACAAGGTAGTCATTGCCGACGATAAGAGCAGCTATCAGCAGGATACTTATCCGTATACACAGCAGTTGGGGGAGAAGCTTGGCTCTCTTCTGAACAGTATTTTGAAAGATGGAGATGTGATAGGCGTTGCCTGGGGTAAGACGATCTATGATTGTTCAAGATATCTGCGGACAGATAAATCTCTTAAAAATGTGAAGGTCGTACAGATCTGCGGAGGTGTGACCCAAAACCAGAAACGGACGTATGCCGATGAAATTTCTAAAAATTTTGCAGATGTTTACAAGGCAAATGTGTATGCAATGATGGTTCCTGCAATTGTGGAAAGTAAACAATATAAGGAGATTTTTTTCCAGGAACAGTGTATCAGTCAGGTCGTGAAGATGCTGGATAATATTAATGTTGCAGTCTTTACTGTGGGACAATGCAGCATGGAAAGCTCACTGGTTAAATCAGGGTTTATTACAGAAAAGGAGATTAAAACACTGATCTCGGAAGGTGCGGTTGGAGAGGTCTGCACACGATTTATTAATAAGGATGGGCAGTGTGTATCAGAAACACTGGATGACAGGACGATGGCTATTTCATTTCAGCAGCTTCAGCGATGTGATTACCGGATCGCAGTAATTCTTGGAAAACAGAGATTAGAACCGCTAAAGGCAATTTTGCATGCCGGGTATGCCAATATACTATTGATCGATGAGAAAACTGCGGACGTATTGCTGGAAGAGATAAAAATGTAGCCGGAGAAACAATATAGGGAGTGTATATACCGGATCATATGGAATGCTCGGATAATTATTTTGATCTTTTGCCTGGAGAAGAGAAAACGATCAGGATCCGTAATGGAAAGGGCAGGCCATTTCGTATATGTCAGATAAAGTAAAGGAGAAGCAGCATGGATAAAATGAAATTGCAGGAAATATTTCCGATCGGAACAAAATATTCCGCTTACAGGGACAGGACGGATAAGAACTGGGAAAAAGACTTTAGTAATATGCAAAAATGCGGCATGGACACGGTCAGGGTCCATGCTACATGGGGAACCATAGAAGCAAATGAAGGAGAATTTGATTTTACATATTACGACAATATTATATCGGCGGCTGTGAAATATGGTTTAAAGGTGATCTTTACGATGTATCTTGTCTGCGCACCGGAATGGGTATACGAGAAATATCCGGACAGCAGATATGTTTCTGCCGGAGGCAATGTATGGACACCGCATCAGCAGGCGGATGCGGCGACAGGCGGATGGCCGGGACTTTGCCTGGACAGCGAACCGCACAGGGGCGCTATTGCCAGCTTCTTGAAGGCAATTACAGAACACTATAAAGGAAATGCAGATATTATTGCATTTGATATCTGGCATGAACCTACAGAAGAACCGTCGCAGCAATACTATCAGAATGACTGGAGAGAACTGGTCTACTGCTATTGTGATCATACAAAAGAAAAATTCCGGAAATGGCTGGTAAAGAAGTATGGGACGCTGGAAAGCTTAAATGAGGTATGGACAAGACAATATCAGAACTGGTTGCAGGTACAGCCGCCGAAATCAGTTGGAATGTATACGGATTGGCTGGACTGGAAGCATTTCCGCGCAGATGCACAGGCAGATGCCATGAAATTTTTAAGCGAGACGATAAAGAAGTATGATAAAGACCGCTATACGGTAGTACATACCGCAATTTACGAGACGGGACATCCGGTCGTTACATCGAATGATCATTTTAAACTGGCAGATGTAACAGATATGATCGGCAGCTCCATGTACGATTCTGTAAATCCGGAAATAACAGCATTTGTGTGTGATCTGCTGCGGAGTGTCACAAATAATGGACCATACTGGATAGGAGAAACAGGTACAGGCGCCGGTCCGATGTTTGTTTTTGTTGGGGAACGGACGGAAGACAGCTTCTGCTTCTCACTGCCGATCTCCGGTAAGACGATCAAGCGTCAGACCTGGGGACAGATCGCGAGAGGTGCCAAAGGAGTTATATTCTGGGGATGGCGTCCGGAGCTTTCTACGGTAGAGACGATCTCGCTCGGATTTACAGAACGAAATGGAGACTGGACAGAACGCTGTGATGCTCTGAAAGAGTTTACCGATGTCTTCCGTAAATATAAATCAAAGCTTGCCTATGCGATGGCTCCGGAGAGCGAGGCGGCAATTCTTTATAATATGGACAGCATATTTATTGAAGGCCTGGTGTCTCTTGGAACATCGGGAAGCTGCATGATCCGGAAGCAGAATAGATTTTATAAAGATTCCCTTGCATTCATGGGATGCTATAAGCTTTGTATGCAGAATCTGATCCAGCCGGATTTTATAAATGCAGATAAGGTACTGGCGGGAGGACTGGAAAAATATAAGCTTCTGCTGATACCATATGGGATCAGCATCACGCAGGAACTGGCAGCGGCACTGCGTATTTATGTGAAGAACGGCGGAAAGATCATCAGTGACGGTATGCTTGGATATTTTACAGACAAAGCATGGGGAGCAGAAGTTTGCCCGGCGGGTGGTCTTGATGAGGTATTCGGCCTGGATGTTAAGAGCGATTACTGTGTGATCAATGAACAGAATCTGGTAATAGAAGACCATGAATATCATAATGTGGCAAAAGTGATCGCCGAGCATATTAAAGTCCGTGAGAATGCGGAAGTATTTGGTAAATTTGAGAATGGCAGACCGGCGGCAATAGCGCATTCTTATGGGAAAGGAAAGACAGCATATGTCGGTACCTTGTTTTTTGCAAATGCTATGTGGAACTATTCGGGCGATACGAACGAAGTATTTTGTAAGCTGCTGGAAAAAGTGGAATATTCTCCAAAGGCAAAACTGTGCGGCCCGGGAAGTGAACAATTAGTGGAGGTACGTGTACTGGAAGGAAAAGATGAGGCATTCCTGTTTCTTATTAATCATGATGAAAAAGCAGCGTGTGTGGAATTGTCTGTTCCCATGGAAGGATATCAGCAGATCACTGATATCATGACGGATGAGAAGAAGAGCGTACAGGAAGGAAATGTTTCAGTAAAGGATTTCCTGCAGCCGGAAGAGGTTAAGGTATTTATGCTGAACAAAATATCGTGATGAAAAAGGAGGAGCGTAATGAAAGCGGTAGTAATGAAAGCGATTAATAATCTGGAGGTTGTCGAGGTTGAGAGACCGAAACCGAAGGCGGATGAAGTTTTACTGAAAATTATGGCGGTTGGCGTATGCGGTTCTGATATCCCGCGTATTTTAAGATATGGTTCCCACGTGCTTCCGATTATTCCGGGGCATGAGTTTGCCGGTGAGATCGTGGAAGTCGGAACAGATGTAAAGGGATGGGATCCGGGAGATAAAGCGGCAGCAGCTCCGCTGATTCCGTGTAATAAGTGTGAGTGGTGCAAAAAAGGCTTGTATTCTCTCTGTGAGGATTATAAATATTATGGTTCCAGAAACGACGGTGCGTTTGCGCAATTTTTGTCTGTGAAAGCCGATAATCTTATCCGCCTTTCGGATGGGACGCCGTTTGACTGGGGTGCAACGATTGATCCGGCTGCAAACGCTCTGCATGGTTTTTATCGCATCGAGGTGTCCGGGGAAGACAGTGTGTGCGTATTCGGATTGGGCGCGATTGGTTTGTTTGCAATACAATATGCGAAGATTCTGGGCTGCAAAACTATTATTGCAGTGGATGTGAATGATGAAAAGCTGAAGGTTGCAAAAGAATGTGGAGCTACGCATATTATAAATTCCATGAAGCAGGACGCCGTAGAGATGATTTTAAAATATACAGACGGACAGGGCGTTTCGGCAGCGTTTGACATGTCGGGTGTTCCGTCGGCTCAGGAGCAGGCCATACTTTCAGCTGGAAAAATGGGAAGAGTATTGTTTCTGGGCATTTCTCATGCCGCCCTGCATTTATCAGAAAAAGCAGTCGATAGAATTTTGAGGTATCAGCTTACCATAAGAGGAAGCTGGAATTCATTTTCAAATCCGTTCCCGGGAAAGGAATGGACGGATGCAGCAAAACTAATGGATGAGAAAAAGTTTAATCCGGACCTGCTGATTTCGCACAGACTGCTTTTGGATGAGCTGCCGGAGACATTCCGGAAAATTGAGAAAAAAGAAATTGTATTTAATAAGATTATGTTTTATCCGAATGGAATGAGATAAGGAAGGAGATCATGATGAAGATGAATTTGGCGTCTTATATAGATCATACGATTTTGAAACCGCAGGCAACAAGGGCGGATATTGAAAAGCTTTGCCAGGAGGCTTTAAAATACAAATTTGCTTCTGTGTGCATTAATCCCAAACACGTAAGGTATGCTGCAGAATTGCTGGAAGGAAGCAGCGTAAATGTGTGTACGGTGATCGGGTTCCCTCTTGGCGCAAATAAATCGGAAGTTAAGGCGATGGAAGCAAGAATAGCCATGGAAGAGGGCGCCAGGGAAATAGATATGGTAATTGATATTGGCGCCGCAAAGGAGCACGATTTTTCCAGAGTAAAAGAAGATATCTGCAAAGTAAAGGCAGAGGTGGACAGGAACCATGTGTTAAAGGTGATCATTGAAACCTGCCTGCTTACGGATGAAGAGAAGGTGGAAGTCTGCAAAGTCTGCAAAGAGGCCGGAGCAGATTTTGTAAAGACATCAACCGGATTTTCGACAGGCGGGGCTACGGCGGAAGATGTTGCACTTATGTTTAAAACGGTAAGACCGGAGCTTAAAGTAAAGGCGTCGGGCGGAATCCGGACGAGAGCGGATGCAGAAAAAATGATAGAAGCCGGGGCATCGAGGCTTGGCACCAGCGCTGGCATTGCAATTACAGAAGGATAGGCAGAGTATACGAAACGAGGTGGCAATATGAAAGCCTATATCATGAATGAGAAAAGAGAACTGGTGGTTGCAGAAAGACCAGAACCGGCAGAAAAGAAGGATAATATCATCGCAAAAATCTGTTCTGCTTCGATTTGCGGAACGGACATGCGCACTTTTCTGAAAGGAAATCAGAAAATCGATCCTCCCAGAATTATGGGACATGAATTTGCGGGAAAGATCCTCTATGTTGGAGAGGAATTGAAGAAGTATGGATTCGAAAAGGGCGACAGGGTAACGATCGCGCCGGCAATCGGATGCGGGGAGTGTTATTACTGCAAAAACGGACATACCAATATGTGTGATTCTCTGGAAACGATTGGTTTTCAGTATGACGGTGTGTTTACATCCCTGATAGAAATTCCGGCAAAAGCGGTAAAAAACGGAAATCTCATACATTTGCCGGATGAGATCTCTTACGATGATGCGACTTTGATCGAACCGGCTGCGTGCGCGTATAATGGACAGGCTTACCTGAATATACACGAAGGCGATACGGTAGTGATTTATGGAAGCGGAATGATTGGCTGCATACATGCGGAGCTTGCATTTGCGAAAGGGGCCGCACAGGTATTTGTGGTAGAACCGGTGGAAAAAAGAGGAAAGATTGCTTTGGAAAAAGTCCCGGGAGTTCAGTGGATCAATCCACTCACGCAGAATACAGTAGAAGTGGTGAGGGAAAAAACAGGCGGACGCGGTGCGGATGTGGTCATTACCGCAACCTCCGTTCCTTCGGTCCACACAGAAGCGCAGATCATAGCTGCAAAATGCGGCCGGATCTCACTTTTTGGCGGGCTCCCTGTGGATGGAAAGGGCTACCTTGACTCTAATGCGATACATTATAAAGAACTGCAGATCTTCGGCGTCCATGCGACAACGGCGGCATATATGAAGGTGATTATGGATATGATGCTGCACCATAAACTGGATGCAAAAAAATATATAGAAAAGATCGTAACACTGGATAATGTAGAAGAGGGATTTGTATCTATAAGAGATGAAAACACAATGAAAGTAGTGATCCATCCATAAACTGCGAAATTGTCTGCATCTGTATGGAACATATGCTTTCAGACAAGGGAGGTACTTATGGAGAAAGCAATTTTATTAGCAGTAGATTTAGGTACCAGCTTTATCAAAGCCGGTGCATATGATGTACAAAGTACATGTATTGCTTTGGAAACAGAGCCGGTGAAGGACTATCGTCCGGAACCCGGGGTGTTCATCCAGAAAGGGCAGGAGCTGCTTGATTCTGTGATCCGCTGTCTCAGTAAAATTTCGGCGGCGCTGGGGGAGAGAAAACGGGACGTGGCAGCGATGGCATTTACCGGACAGATGTCCGGATTTATGGGAGTCGATGAAAAGTGGGAGGACATTACTACCTGGTCCTGCTCGCTGGACAGCCGTTATATGCCCTGGGCAATGAAACAGATGGAAAGGCTGAAGGAAGATTTTCTGTGTATCGGCGGAACGAATTTTCCGCAGATGGCGCCCAAATTTGAATGGTTCCGGGATGAATTTCCAGGGGAAAATGAAAAAATCCGGAAGTATCTGATGATAAGCGGTTATGTTATCGGAAAACTGGGGGATATTCCGGTAGAAGAAGCAGTGATAGACCGTTCTTATACGCAGTGGACGGGACTGGCCGATGTGCGGCATGACTGCTGGTCGGAAAAGATCTGTAATGCAGTGGGCATAGACCGGAAGAAACTCCCAAAGATCGTGAACTCCAATCATATCTGTGCGCATCTGAATCCGGAGATGGCGAAGATCACAGGACTTCCGGCGGGAATACCATTGGTATCCGGTGCGGGAGATAAGGTGGCGGGATGTCTCGGAGCGGCGATCGTGGAATATGGAGATACAATTTTTGAAGCGTCTTCTTATGGAGAGATAAGCTGCTGTGTTCCGGAGTATCGTCCGGATCTGGAGGAGAAACGGCTGGATGTCATTCCTTCTGCTGTGCCCGGAGATTTTTACGCGACGCATTTTGTGGCGGGTTCCGGTATCACTCTGGACTGGTTTATGGATACTTTTGAAGTGGGAAAACAGGAAAGTGCAGGGGAATGCTTCGCCAGTATGGAGGAAAGGATAAAAACGATCCCGCCGGGATGCAATGGGCTTATGGCCATAGGATTGCTGGGAGGGTCTTCTATGCCGCTGGATGGAGCGCTGAAAGGGATGTGGATGGGGTACGACTGGAGCCATACCTCGGAATATTTTTATAAAGCGCTGCTGGAAAGCTTTACTTATGATTTTACGCTTGCGCTTGACAGAGTAAAAGATCTCTATCCGGAATATCCGATGGATGCTATTAAAATAATCGGAGGAGGAGCGAAGTCCCCGGTCTGGACGCAGATGTGTGCAGATGTGCAGAATATGCGGTACGTTACCTTGAACCGCTCTGATGTTGCTATGTGGGGAGCGGCAATGCTGGCGGGTAATGCGATCGGAATATTTGAAAATCTAAAGGAGACGGCAAAAAAATATGTGAAAACAGAGCTGGAATATCAGCCGGAACCGGAAACGGGGAGAAAATATCAGAAATACCTGAAACGTTATAAGGATTATACAGTTCGTCTCCATGATTTCTATGAAGGGATCTGAGCAAAATGCATGTCGGAGAAAAGGCGGCAGGTAATTGTTACTGCGAACAGAGTGAACAGTACCGCGTAATTGTTACTGTTCACATCGTTCACAGTAACATTCGCAAATCCATTTAAAATTCGCTCCGCGAATGGGATTTGCTCACACCTGTATCACTTTCTTACGGACTTTGCAGTGAATGCAAAGTCCTGGCCTGAGCAGTAACGCGTAACTGGTTGTGTCTGCAGCATCATGACGGCACAAATTGACAAAAAAGAAATGTAATGTTATTATGACCTGCATGAAGAAGAATTTATGCGAAGGCACCTGCGATCAGGATGCCAGACTCCTTTTTGAAAATGAAGATAGTATTGCTTACCGGGTGGAGAATGAGGAAGGCGAGCTGACGATCACAGAATAGCCCGTATTTCCGGGGATATGGCTGTGTTATAAGGATGCGCACATACAGACATACACCTATCCGCCCTCTTACCCGGCAGGCGTGCTGGAAATCACACACTGCCGGGAGGGGCGGTTTGAATATGACGCCGGAGATCAGTTCTTTTATCTGGCCAAGGGTGATATGGCGGTCTGCAAAAGCGCGGGCAGCGGCACCGCCGTGTATTGTCCTACGGGACACTACCACGGCGTTTCTGTGATCGTCGATCCGGCGCTGACTCCGCGCTGTCTTTCCTGCTTTCTGGCGGATGTGCGGGTGAAGCCCGCTGCGCTTCTGGAGAAATTTTGCGGGGAAAACCGCTATTTTATCATGCGCTCCACTGCGCGTCTGGAGCATATTTTCTCCGAGCTTTACACGGTTCCCGATGATATCCGCAAGGGCTATTTAAAGGTGAAGGTGCTGGAGCTGTTTTTGTTTCTGAGCAGCCTTGATCCTGCGCTTTCACAGTCGGGGCAGCGCTCATGCCGGAAATCCCAGGTGGAGCTTGCGAAGGATGTGTGCCGTTATATCAACGATCATATGGATAGAAAAGTGACGATCGAACAGCTTGCGGCGCAGTTTTATGTTTCTCCTGCGCAGTTAAAGAAGTGTTTTTACAGTGTTTACGGAGAATCCATCCAGGCATATATCCGTGCTTACAAAATGCGCTCGGCGGCGCACTGTTTAAAAACAACAGACATGTCGGTTGCAGAAATTGCATCAGCTTTTGGGTATGACAACAGCAGCAAATTTTCGCGGGCATTCCGGGAGGTGATGGGAGTTTCTCCGACCGAATGCCGGAAAAGTATCTTTTTGGAGCATTGAAAGAACCGTTTGGAGTGGAAACAGCGGAAGAGCTTTTGTTATAATGCGCTCTGTGAATAAGCACAGAGCGCATTTTCTGTTGCCATGCATACGACAAAGATGTCCAGTGGACGTTTTTTAGTTGTCCTGCATCCGAAGGGAGCTGCCGGTGGCAGGTACTGTGGGTCACGGAAAAAGTGCCGGCGATATTCTTTTTTTTACGACAAAAGTTAGCATAGACTAACGATGGGGGGATTTTTATCAAAAAATATCGTCTTACAATTATATTAGCAGCAGCGTTGCTGATATTATCATTTATATCGCTGTTTATCGGGGGGCTGGACGTGGACCCGGCCGGTCTTATAGGTGGAGATGCAAAGCAGTGGGAGGTGTTTTTGATCTCCAGACTGCCGCGCCTGCTGGCGATTCTCTGTACCGGTGTCGGTATGAGTGTGGCGGGACTGATCATGCAGCAGCTCTGCATGAACAAATTTGTTTCCCCGACCACCGGAGCTACGATTTCTTCGGCACAGTTCGGGATTTTGCTGGCGCTTTTATTTATGCCGCAGTCCACGCTGTGGGGAAGAGCGATTTTTGCATTTGTGTTCGCTATCCTCGGCACCTGGATCTTTGTCTGGTTTATCCAGAGCATCCAGTTTAAGGATGTAGTCATGGTACCGTTGGTTGGCATTATGTTTGGCAATGTCATTAATGGAATTACCAATTATCTGGCGTACAAATATGAGATGACACAGGCGCTGTCATCCTGGCTGGTGGGGCATTTTTCACTGGTTCTGCGGGGACGCTATGAGATTGTTTATCTGGTTGTGCCGCTGGTAATACTGGCGTTTATCTTTGCAAACCATTTCAACATTGTTGGTATGGGAAAGGATTTTTCAAAGAATCTTGGCGTTCCCTACAACCTGGTTCTTTTTATGGGGCTGAGCATTGCCGCCATGATAACGGCATCTGTGGTTGTGGTTGTCGGTTCGATTTCCTATATCGGGCTGATCGTTCCCAACGTTGTCGCCATGTTTAAGGGGGACAAAATCCGCGGAACGCTGGTGGACACGGCGCTGTTCGGAGCCATTTTCGTGCTGGTCTGCGATATGATCGGGCGTGTGGTGATTGCCCCCTACGAGCTGCCGATCGAGCTGATTGTCGGTATTCTCGGCAGTATTTTGTTTATCGGGCTGCTGCTGTATCGCCTGAAGCACGGCAGAAAGGCTGTGCGCTTTGATTTTACGAAAAAAACCGGAAAAGGCGCGGCGCAGAATGGAACAGGAGGGAACGCGTGATGAAAACCAGACGTCTCTCAAATAAAAATAAGCTGATTATCATGGCGGTGCTGGTGCTGCTGTGCTCGGCGGCGTACCTGTTTGTTGCCGTAAACTTTCATAATCCGAAGCTGTTTCAGTATTCCATGAAAATCCGCATTCCGAAGCTGATCGTTATGCTGATCACGGCGTTTGCCATCGGCGGCGCATCCATCGTATTTCAGTCGATTATCAACAATACGATTGTGACGCCCTGCCTGCTCGGCATGAATTCGCTTTACACGCTGATTCACACGGCGGTGTACTTCTTTGCCGGCTCCGCAAGCATTTTCGCGGTGAATGCAAACGCCGCGTTTGCAATGGACGTGCTGCTGATGGGCATTATCGCGACATTTATTTACAGCTATCTGTTTAAGAAGACGAATCATAATGTGCTTTATGTGCTGCTGATCGGTACGGTGCTGTCGTCCTTTTTCTCCAGCATCCAGTCGACACTGACGCGCATTATGGACCCGAATGAGTACGACACGCTGCTCGCCACCCTGGTGGCAAGCTTCAACAACATAAATTCAGAGATTATCGTTTTGTCGGTGGTTATACTCGCCGCGCTGATTTTTGTACTGCGCAAAGACCTGGCGCTGCTGGATGTGCTGACGCTGGGGAAGGATCAGGCGATAAATCTCGGCGTAGACTACGACAGGAGCATCCGGCGGCTGCTCCTGGGTGTCACCATCTGCATTGCGGTGGCGACGGCGATGGTGGGACCGATTTCCTTTCTGGGACTGATCATTGCCAATCTGTCCCGGCAGCTTCTGCACACATACCGGCATTCGCAGCTGATTCTCGGCTCGGCGCTTTTTGGCATGATTGTGCTGATCGGCGGGCAGTGCATCGTGGAGCGGGTGTATGTGTATTCCGTTCCCATCAGCGTGTTTATTTCCGTGGGCGGCGGCATTTATTTCCTTTATCTGCTGCTGAAGAACAGGAGGTTCTGAAGAATGATTATTGATAAACTGACAAAGAAATACGACGGAAAGGAAGTCGTGCAGGGGGTAAGCTTCGAGATTCCCAAAGGGAAGGTGCTGTCCCTGATTGGTCCGAACGGCGCCGGAAAATCGACGGTGATGGGCGTGATTTCGCGTCTGATTGCGCGGGACGGCGGCGAGGTGGAATTTGAGGGCGCCGACATTTCTAAATGGAAGAGTAAGGAGCTGGCAAAGCGGCTGGCGATTCTTACGCAGAGCAACAATATCCAGATGAAGCTTACAGTGGAGGAGCTGGTGGCGTTCGGGCGCTTCCCCTACTGCGGAGGGCGGCTTACGCCGGAGGATGAGCGTATTGTCGACCAGGCGATCCGCTATATGGAGCTGGATAGCTTCCGCGACCGGTTTATCGACGAGCTCTCCGGCGGGCAGAGACAGCGCGCTTACATTGCGATGGTCATTGCCCAGGATACGGAGTATGTGCTTCTGGACGAGCCGACGAATAATCTGGACATTTACCACGCCACCAATATGATGAAAATTGTCCGTCGCCTTTGCGATGAGCTGGGCAAGACGGTGATTTTAGTGCTGCATGAAATTAATTACGCGGCATTTTATTCAGACTACATCTGTGCATTTAAAGATGGAAAAATCGCAAAATTCGGGACGGTGCAGGAGGTGATGACGAAAGAGACCTTATCCCGTATCTACGATGTAGACTTTGAAATCATGGAGATTGAGGGAAAGCCTCTTTCCATTTACTATTAAAATTTAAGGAGGAGCAAAACGATATGAAAAAAGCAGTTTCGATTCTTATGACAGCAATGATGGCATTTGGTGCGGCGGCGTGCTGCCAGGCGGCGGACGCTTCGGCGGAGACCGTGGAGATTACCTGCCTTAACGGAGCAGGTGAAAAAACAGAGATGGCGGTTCCCTATGACCCGGAGCGCATCGCGATTCTGGATATGGCGGCGCTGGATATCCTGGATAACCTGGACCTGGGAGACCGCGTGGTCGGCTCTGCCTCCACCTCTCTGGATTATCTGCAGAGCTATATGGAAAACGAAGAAATCGTAAATCTCGGCACGATTAAAGAGGCGGACCTGGAAGCGGTCATGGCGTGCGAGCCGGATATCATTTTCATCGGCGGACGTCTGTCGGCAAGCTACGATGCACTCAGTGAGATTGCCCCGGTCGTTTATCTGTCTACCGACACAGAAATTGGACTTCTGGAGAGCACCCGTCAGAATGCGCAGACCATCGCCTCCATCTTCGGAAAGGAAGCTGAGATAGAAGAAAAATTTGCCGGATTTGACGAGCGCATTGCTACGCTGCATGAATTTGCGGAAGGAAAGACCGCGGTAATCGGTATGTGCACCAGCGGCAGCTTTAATGTAATCGGCAACGGCGGACGCTGCTCTCTTATCGGCGTGGAGGTCGGCTTTGAGAACCTTTGCGCTGACGTTGCGGAATCCAGCGGCGGCGGACGCGGCGGCAACGGCGGACAGGGCGGCGGCAGAGAAAATGCCGGTGCGCAGGAAGGTGCAGCGGAAGCAGCAGGCGAGGCACAGGAAGGTACAACGGAAGCAGCGACAGAGGTGCAGGAGAATGCAACCGAAGCGGAAACAGAGGCACAGGAAGGCACAACCGAAGCGGTTACAGAGGCGGCTGCCCAGGGAAATGGCGGCGCAGCGGAATCCGCGCACGGAAATGAGGCGTCCTTCGAGCTGATCGTATCGCTGAATCCGGATTACATCTTCGTAATGGACCGCGATGCGGCTATCGGCACAAACGGCGCGCAGCTCGCACAGGAAATCATGGAAAATGAGCTGGTAATGGGCACAGACGCATACAAAAACGGCAATCTTGTCATTCTGGAGCACCCGGCAGTGTGGTACACCGCAGAGGGCGGCGTGACAGCATTCGATGTTATGCTTTCTGACCTGGAGAGCGCGCTGCTGAACTAAGGCGCGGACAGCAGAAGGCAGATGCACCCGGTGATGATACCAGAACATCTGCAGCATGGGGCAGATACCCTGACTATCCTGTCAGAACGCTTACAGCACAGGGCAGATGCCCGGTTATAATATGAGAACAGACACAGCCAACCCGGATGATTCACGTCGTCCGGGCTGGCTCTTTTGTTGCCATGCATTTGAAAGAGGCTGCCAGTGACAGCTCCTGTCTGTGACCTCTGTCTAAACGCCATATGTTAAATATCAGAAATATCTGCTTACATGCTTTAAAGGACTGGCTTCCCGTCGAAGGCATGACACATTTGTTTCTGATATTTGTTGCATGACCGAGAATATTATAAATAGTAAGAGATATTATAAAAATATTTTTAAATATTGACATGTAAAAAATGATATGCTATAATGATTTCACATTTCAGAAAATCTGGCGTCTCGCCAAAATTTCAGTAATGAATACAACAGGAAATGCGGCGGGTACCAGGAATGTCTGGTTGTGATGCATCCGGACCCTCCGCGCACCGGAATGGAGGATTATGAAAAACGAGCTGGCAAGAACATTGTTTCTTGCGGGATCCAAAGTGCAGTATGATGCACAGTGCAAGAAGGTATTGAGCCATAAAATAATTCTGGCATGGATTTTAAAGTATACGATGGAAGAATTCCGGGAATATTCCGTAGAGAAAATTGTCGGTTGTATTGAAGCGGAGCCGGAGATTTCTTCGGTGCGGGTAAATCCGGGAGGCAGTGCGGCGGAGCGGATTTCGGGAAGCAAAAATGAGAGTAAAGAACCGGAAGAGGGTGAGGTTTATTATGATATCCGTTTCTTTGTGTATGTACCGGAGAAACGAAAAAGGCTACGCATGCTTATCAATGTAGAGGCGCAGAGGTCCTTTTACTGCGGCTATGAAATTGTAACACGGGGGATTTTTTATGCGTCGCGTATGATTTCTGAACAGCTTGGTACGGAATTTTCCATACCGAATTATAATGGGATAAAAAAAGTCTGCTCTATCTGGCTCTGTATGAACGCGCCCCGCTATATTGGAAATGCGCTGACGGAGTATTCTATTGCGAAGCGGGATGTGGCGGGCTGGCAGCCGGATAAGCCGGGCGCCTATTCCAAAATAACGTTCTGTACTGTGACACTGAATGAAAAACTGAAGACAGACAGTGTATTTCTGGAAATGCTGAATGTCCTGCTGTCCGGGAAGAAATCCTATAAAGAAAAAGAGCGTCTGCTGCGAGAAAAATTTCATATAAAAATGGACGCAGATATGAGAAGGGAGATAAATCTGATGTGTAATCTTTCGGAAGCTGTATATGAAAATGGCAGAAAAAGCGGAATGAAGCGCGGGATACGGCGTGGCAGACAGGAGGAGAAAAGAAGAATGGCGCGGGCCATGCTGGAGGGAAGATATCCGGAGGAGGAGATTCTCAGACTTGTTGAAATGACGTCCGGGGAGCTGGAAAGTGTGAAACGGGAGATGAAAACGACCTGAGGGAGATATGTCTGCGTGACTGATTTTTACACTTTTAAAAGGTCGGTTGCATAGGGTACACGTTTAGTACCGACCGGAGATAAGCGGAGAGAAAATTCCCGCAGTTCTGCTGCGGTACAGGTCTGATATCACGCAGCTTATTGCGGGGAATAGTATTTGATTACAGTTTTGCCAGTGCCCGCTCTCCGTAGCGGAAAGCGAAGGCGCGCAGTCCGAAGGCAAGTATGCCAAGGACTATGATTCCTGCGGCGAGGATTCCGTAGACGGGAATCCGCAGCAGATAAAGCCCGATGCAGCCAAGTCCGAGCAGCAGGCAGACCAAAAATGAGCCGAGCATGGTGAGCATGGCGATGAAATTCTGTTTGACGGCGGCCTGCTCGCTGGTCCAGGAGAGCTTTGGCTTCCAGAGATCGCCGAGCAACTGGAAATAGCTGACGGTAAATACCGTAAAAACATTGATGGCAAGCGCCGGGAGGAGCAGCCACACCGGGGTCTTTAAGATTGCCGCCCCTGCAAATACAAGCAAAAACGTGTAGGGCAGCGTAGCCGCGAAGCTGAGGCTGACGGCGCAGAGCATTTTTCCCTGGAGCTGCTTTTTATAGGGAACCGGGATGTATTTCATTTCGATAAAATTGCTTCCCTCGCGGGAAATGCAGGTGGCAGCCGACAGATTCATTGTGCAGAACAGCGTCGTGAGGGCGAAAACAGTTAGCATAAGCACACCGGAGAGCTGGTCTGTGCCGAACATCTGAAAAAGCTGCGACACCTGAGGCAGGAACTTCTGCAGCTCTTCCATGTTCCCAAGCAGGGGAACGATGAGCGCTACCAGAAGGATGACCGGCACAAGAAAGGCGGAAAGCACACAGTTCAGAAAATACACGGGCGTGCGCACCAGCAGCTTCCACTCCCGGAGCGCGCAGCTCTTTACAATGCCCGAAGTCTTCAGCGCGCGCATCTCCTCTGCAGCGGAGAGCTTTTCGCGTTTCTGGGAAACTTCGTTCATGCCGGATACCGCTTTCAGATAAAACCGGTTTCCTGCCAGCAGGAAAACAAGGATTGCCGCCGCGGCAGTCAGCACGTAGAGAAGCAGCATTGCCGGGTCTGTGCTTTTCAGTGCCCTTCCGGCAAGCAGCAGATTCGGGAAGATGTATTCCGCCTGGATGAGCAGTTGCTTATTTCCGGTGATAATGGCGGCGATATCCAGACTGCCCAGCGTCTCGCCAAAGTAACTGAAGAGAAGTCCTGCGCCGCTGGCGAGCAGGATAATCAGGATGGAAAAAAGCGTTGTGACTGCCTCTTTGCGGCGCAGCTTTGTGGTGAGCGGCAGAATCAGAACGCCGAGGAGGCATCCGTAAATCACCGGCAGTATGGGGAGTGCGAGCAGCACGAGCGCAGCAAAAAGAAAATATGCAATGCCGTGATGCGCCGCCGTTCCGATTCCGGCAAGCATGGGGATTCCGACAGCCGCGGTGGTGATATATTCGTACAGCAGCACCGTACAGAGCTTTGCCCCCGCAATCTGCCACGGGGAAAGCGGCATCGGCAGAAGATATTCAATATCCTTTGCCAGAAATAAAACGGACATCGCAAAGGGCAGCGACAAGATCAGCGTGGTAAGGGAGAGCAGCAGGAGCGTGATGTCATAGGCAAGGTACTCCAGGCGCAGCGGAGACAGCGTCTGATACATGGCTCTGCCAAACTGGTAAAGCAGAACCAGCAGCGGCACGATGCAGACGGCAATCAGCAGATAGAGCGCCCACTGTCCGATTATCTGCCGCTTCTTTTTTCCTGCGGGCAGCATACTGCCCATTCCGCATTTTAACAGGATTTTTGTGAGTAATAATTCTTTACGCATGACTGGTCATCTCCAGGAAAATATTTTCCAGCGACATTTCGCCGGAATAACGGGCGCGGAGCTGTTCCAGCGTGCCCCGGAACACGATGCGTCCGTGATTGATAATCGCCACATAATCGCAGAGCCGTTCGGCGATTTCCAGAATATGCGTGGAGAAAAGCACAGAATTTCCGGCAGCAGCGTGCTCGCGCATCATTTCCTTCAGCGCGAAGGAAGAGCCTGGGTCAAGTCCTGTCAGCGGCTCATCCAGAATCCAGACGGACGGGTTGTGCAGAAGCGCGCCGATGACCATCAGCTTCTGGCGCATACCGTGCGAGTAGCTCATAATCCGGCTGGAGAGGGCGTCCGTGAGACCGAAGCGGCTGGCGAACATATCAATCCGCTCTCTGCGCTGCGCCTCCGGAACCTCATAGACATCCGCGCAGAAGCGCAGATACTCGATGCCCTTCAGCCGGAGAAACTTATCCGGCGAATCCGAGACGAAGCCGAACTGTTTTTTTGCCGCGATCGGATCCTTCACGATATCGTGTCCGTTAATTTCAATGCTTCCATCATCCGGCGTCACAATGCCGGTGATCATTTTCAATGTGGTCGATTTTCCGGCGCCGTTCGGTCCGATAAAGCCGGTAATCTTGCCGTCCGGGACCTCCCATGTCTGGGAGTCCACGGCTTTTATGTTGCTGTTTCCGTAGGTCTTGGAAACGTTTGTAAGAGTAATCATGATGAATCTCCTTGTGAGTAAGTATGATCAGCTGCGCAGTGCCTCACTTCCGCGGGCAATGAGCCGGGTTCCATGCGATGCGATGCGCTGTGCTGTGAAGTGCTGCGCTCTGTGTAGGTTTCTGTAAAGCAGCGTCAGTCCTTTACGCGCACCGCGGTTCCGTAGGCGGTCACCTCGGCGGCGCCCTGCATAACGGAGGAGGAAGCGTAGCGGATGTTGATGACGGCGTCGGCTCCCATGCCCTCCGCGTCCTCCACCATCCGTTTCATGGCGATTTTCCGCGCTCCGTCCAGCATTTCTGTGTAGCTTTCAATTTCGCCGCCGACGATGGTTTTCATGCCCGCCATAAAATCCTTCCCAAGGTGTTTGGACATGACGACGCTTCCTTTTGCAATGCCGAGCGCCTCGGCGATTTCCTTTCCGGGAATATAATCAATATTTAGAAGCAGCATCCTCTTCTCCTCCTTTAATCTGTTTGATGCGCTGCCAGAGCGCCAGCAGTATGCCGATGACAATGGCGAGCAGCAATGCCGTCACTGCCGCGATCAGCAAAAATTCGCCTGTGGACAAATGTTCCCTCATGGATTCTGCGATCATGGCAAACAGAATGATTCCGATAAAGAGAACAACAATAACGGAAGCAGCCACGGGCGCGATGTAAGCTTTACGGTGATCATGCTTTTTGACATCCATAAAGACAGCCCCCTCCTTTTCCATATGTTTCATTTTTTCCAGATACAGATCGGCGTCCAGCGTATCAAGCGTCTCGCCGTGCTCCTGCATTTCCCGGCAGAGACACTGCGCTTTTTCCAGGGACGCCTGCTCGCGCTCCAGCACGATGATCTGACGGCGCGCACCGTCCTCCATGGTGAGCGCGCCTGCCTGCAGCCGCCGTATTTCCTCGATAGGAAACGACAGGCTCCTTAGCAGCCTGATCTTTTTCAGTGTTTCCACATCCTTCTGTGTATAATCGCGGTAGCCGTTTTCGCTGCGCTTCGGGGACAGCAGCCCTTCATGCTCATAAAAACGGATGTTCTTTTTGGTGATTCCCACCAGTTCCTCTACCTGCTGAATCTTCAAATCCCCACCTCCTGTTCAAATCCTACACCTTCCACAAGGGGGAAAGTCAATACAAAGTATATATTATTTTTAAAAAAAAGGAAAGATGCTTTTCAGAAGGGCAGCGTCTATGGTAGAATATTTGTAACTATTCAGTAATACGGTAAATGCCGGAAGCGGATGCGTCATGCTTGCATGTAAGCAGACGTTTCTGGTACTTGCCGCATGGCTGAGTAGTCACAAATATTTAAAGGGCTCGTCCCATGGTTTTGAAATGAAGGAGAAGGAAAATGATTTTCGATACACATGCACATTATGATGACGAGGCGTTTGATATTGACCGGGAGACGCTGCTGGAAGGTTTGCCGGGGCAGGGCATCGGGGCGGTGGTGAACGTGGGCGCGAGTATGCGCGGAGCGGAGGAATCCTGGCGTCTGATGCAGAAATACGATTTTGTATACGGGGCGATCGGTATTCATCCGGATCACGCGGGCGAGATGGATGAGGAAAAAATGCAGCGCCTGCGTGAGATGCTGGCGCATCCGAAGGCGGTGGCGGTCGGCGAGATCGGACTTGATTATTACTGGGATAAGGAATCACACGAGATACAGAAAAAATGGTTCGCCGCGCAGATGGAGCTTGCGCTGGAAATGGAGAAGCCGATCATCGTACACAGCCGCGATGCGGCAAAGGATACCTTCGACTGCATGAAAGAGGTGCACGCCGCAAAGCCCGGTTTTGCGGGAGGCGTGATCCACTGCTATTCCGGTTCGGTGGAGATGGCGCGCGAGTATGTAAAGCTGGGATATTACATCGGTATCGGCGGCGTCGTGACCTTTAAAAACGCCAGGGTGCTCAAAGAGGTGGCGGCGGACATTCCGCTGGAGCGGATCGTGACGGAGACAGACTGCCCGTATCTGGCGCCGGTTCCGTACCGCGGCAAGCGCAACTGCTCGCTGTACATCCCTTATGTAATAGAAGAAATTGCCCAAATAAAGGGCGTGACGCCAGCGGAGGTCGAGCAGGCGACCTGGGAAAATGCGCAAAAATTATACCGGCTGTAAAGGAGCATTATGGAAAAACTTTCAAATCCTCAGAAAACGATTGAGGTCATTCAGAAATATGAATTTGCCTTTCAGAAAAAATTCGGACAGAATTTTCTGATCGACGGGCATGTATTAAATAAAATCATTGCGGCTGCCGATATCACGAAGGAGGATTTCGTGCTGGAAATCGGACCGGGCATCGGCACGATGACGCAGTATCTCTCCGAGGCAGCGGGAAAGGTACTTGCCGTGGAGATCGACAAAATGCTGATCCCAATCCTGCAGGACACGCTTGCCGGGTACGGGAATGTGGAAATTTTAAACGAGGATATTCTGAAGGTGGATATTGCGGCGCTTGTGGAGGAAAAGAACGGCGGGAAGCCGATCAAGGTGGTGGCAAACCTTCCTTATTATATTACGACGCCGATCATCATGGGGCTTTTGGAGCAGCACGTGCCGGTGAAGAGCATCACGGTGATGGTGCAGAAGGAGGTGGCGCAGCGGATGCAGGCGCAGCCGGGCAGCAAGGACTACGGGGCGCTGTCGCTGGCGGTGCAGTATTACTGCGATCCGTACATTGCGGCGAATGTGCCGCCGAACTGCTTTATTCC